>JABAOH010161237.1_pt1 | contig 56418 bp, 38 predicted proteins | sample 7062181 | NCBI WGS metagenome assembly JABAOH01 (sample SAMN14538630, study PRJNA623070) | marine sediment metagenome | biome: marine biome [ENVO:00000428]; feature: marine pelagic biome [ENVO:01000023]; material: deep marine sediment [ENVO:00002113]; isolation source: pool of 5 deep marine... | reverse complement strand
GCCCGGAACCACGTGGTAGGTCAGGACGGCGATCAGCTGGTCGCGGTTTTCCGGCTTCAGCAGGCTCTCGACGGTGCCCTCCGGCAGCTTCGCGAACGCCTCGTCGGTCGGCGCGAATACCGTGAACGGGCCCTCGCCCTTCAGCGTGTCGATCAGGTCAGCAGCGTCGAGCGCTGCAGCCAGCGTGTTGAACTGGCCCGCGGCAACCGCCGTGTCGACGATGTCCGCGTCGGCGGCCGGGGCAGTCGGGCCGCCCGCAGCGGCGGCCGATACGGATACGCCGAACCCGAGTGCCATCAGGCTGGTGATCGCGATCGTCATCGACCAGTTTCTCAATGTCTTCATGACTTACTCCTGGATTGTTTGGGGGGATGCAAAAATCATGAGCAGCCTATCGACCAGCGACCCGGCGTTGGTTTCAGAAAAGTAATCGATTGTTTCGATTCGTATCAGCTCGATGACGGTGTCGTGACCCGCTCGATGAACGCCTCGGCGGCGGCAAAGATTCGCTCAAGCCGCTCGGGCGAGATACGATCCAGCGACCGCACCATCAGGCCGAGGCGCGGGTTGCCGGAGAAGAAATCGCGATGCTTGTCGATGAAGCGCCAGTAGAGCCCGTCGACGATGTCGCACCAGTCGCCCCGTGCATAGTCGCTCATCTTTAACAGGTAGTTGGAGCCGCAGATGTAGGGCTTGGTGGCGAACACGCCGCCGTCGCTGAAAATCCCCATCCCGTAGACGTTCGGCCCCATGACCCAGTCGGCCGAATCGACATACATCTCCATGAACCAGCGATAGGCGGACCGGGGATGGATCTCGCAGAGCGTCATCAGGTTGCCGGCGACCATCAGCCGCGGGATGTGGTGCGTCCAGCCGAGGCGCTGCGCCGCGCGGATCGTGTCGTCGAGCACGGGGATGCCCGTCTCGCCGGCATACCAGGCCGGCGTCAGTTCCCTGTCGTGTTGCCAGAAATTGCGCGTCGCCTGGGCCTCGCCGAAATTCCGGTAGACGCCACGCACGAATTCGCGCCAGCCGATCACCTGGCGGATGAACCCTTCGAGGCTGTTCAGCGGGATGTCGCGGCTCGCCGCCGCGTCCAGGACCCGGCGGATGATTTCGTCGGGCGTCAGCAGGCCGGTGTTGATCAGGGGGCTCAGCATGCTGTGATAAACCGTCTCGGAACGAGACGAGATGGCGTCTTCGTAAGGGCCGAACAGCTCCAGCCGGCACTCGATGAAGTGCTCGAGCCACGCCAGGGCGCCTGACCGGGTCACGGGCCAGGCAAACTCGGACGCACGGCCGGGATGATCGGGGAACGCCTTCTCGACCAGCTCGATGACCTCGTCGACAAGCGGGTCGCGGGTCACCGGCGGCCACGGCGGCGGTTCGAGCCGGGCCGGCAGCTTCTTTCGGTTCTGCTCGTCGAAGGACCACTGACCGCCGACCGGCTTCGACGCATCGTCGAGGAGGAGGTCCAGCTCGCGACGCTGGCGCTTGTAGAAGTCGGCCATGCGCAGAAACGTCTTGCCGGACGCGAACCCGGCGAAACTCTCGCGACTGGTAAGGAACATCGGCGACGGCAGCGTGCGAACCTCGAGGCCATGCTTCCCGGCGAACGCGCGGATTCTGCTTTCCATCGGTGCATCCTCGATCTCGAAAAATTCGAGACACTTCGCGCCGCTCGCCGCAACAACCTTCTGCAGCTTGTCTTCGTAGCTGCTCGCGTCGGCGGGGTCGAGCTCGATGTAGTGAACGTTGTGCCCATCCGCGCACAGCGACTGGCGATAGTTCCGCATCGCGGCGAGGAACAGGACGATCTTCTGCTGGTGATGCCGGACCGTCGTGCAGAGACCCATGTCTTCCGCCATGAAGACGTTCATGGCGGGACGGGCGCGCAACTTCTCTAATGGAAAAAGCTGATCGCCCAGCACCAGGCGGAGCACCTGGTCGTCTTGTACGGACATCGGTCAGTCGCCGAGGTAGTCGAGCCTGGCCGACTCGAACGGGGTCGCGGGCCGTCCGATCAGCGACTCGAGATCGGCAGGGCTCGCCATGTTGCCTTCCGCCAGCATCGTGAGCTGGTCGCGCGTGACCGGGAAGAAGGGCAGCCAGTCGAACAGCGCCGCCAGGATCTTCATCAGGAAGATGGGGTACGGGAGGATCCACTTGCTGCGATCGACCGCCGTCGCGATCCGGCGGATCATCTCGGTCCAGGACAATACCTCCGGCCCGCCGAGATTGAACGTCCGGCCGATGGTCGTGTCGTCGGCCAGCGCCTTCGAGAAGGCCGCCGCCACGTCCTCTACATGTACCGGAGACATCAGCACCGGGCCTTTCTTCGGACTCCGGCCAGTGAAGAAGCCGACGGCGGGATACGGCACGTCGACCATGTCGCGATGCAGCTGGGTCGCGAACTCCATCCTGCCGCGGGGATCGCCGAAGATGACCGACGGGCGAAACACGGTTACCGCCATGCCGCTGGCGGCAACATGCTGCTCGGCGCGCCGTTTCGTCGACTGGTAAGCAGTACCGGGATCCTTGACGCCATTGGCGCTCATCAGCAGGAAGCGGCGGATGCCGCAGCGTTGGGCGGACTCGACCGTGCGCACGACGCCCTCGTATTGCATGGCCTCGAACGTCACACCCTGTTTCGGAATCTCGCGCAGTATGCCGACGCAGTAGACGACAGCGTCGCAGCCGGACAGCGAGGCGTCCAGGGCAGCCGCGGAATCCAGGTCACCGCTAGTTACGCGCATGTGCGGCCCCGCGGGAATCTTATCCTCGCTGCCGGGCCTCACGAGCAGCGATACCTCGTGCCCGTCCTGCTCCAGCGCTTCGACGATGTAGCTGCCGACGAAACCGGTGCCGCCGATAATTGCCACTTTCATTTGCGTAAACCTCTCTGAGCAAGGCTAGCAGGTCGCGAGGATGCCACCAGTCCGCTGGCAGGCACTGTTACAAATGCTTACACGGACAAAATGGGGTCGAACCGAATTTTCCTTATATCGGTCTGACCCCAACCGACAAAATGGGGTCGAACCGAATTTTCCTTATATCGGTCTGACCCCAACCAGAAAACTTCGGTTCGACCCCACTTTTTGGGGAGGATGGGCTATCGTTAGGAGGACTCTGACAGGGGGACACCAATGATCACTCGCCGGGAATTGCTGGCAGGCACTGCCGCAGCGGCCGTGCTGCCGCTTTCAATGGAGGCCGTCGCCGCAGACGCTTCATTCGACCCTTCCGCACCGTTGCCGCACAAGGACGCGTTCTTTCCGTTCAAGGGCACCTACCTCAACAGCGCGAGCCAGCATCCGCTGAGCCGGGGCGCGAGGCAGGCGGCGGAGGCGTACCTCGACTACAAGCAGTTCTCCGAACCGACAAGCTTTTCGGGCGCGGCCGTGCGCCAGCGGCTTATCGAAAATTACGCGAAGCTGATCAACGCGGACCCGGACGAGATCTGTTTCGTGCAGAGCACGACGGTCGGCGAGAACCTGCTGCTGCAGGCGCTCGGCATCCCCGCTTCGGGCGGCAGGATCGTGACTGACGAACTGCACTTCGTCGGCTCCTTCCCGACCTATACCGAGCTCGCCAAGCGCGGCATGGACGTCGTCACCGTGCGCGCATCCGAAGCCGGCGAGATCGACCTGGAGAAATACGAGCAGGCGATCAACGAGGACACGAAGCTGGTATCCGTCTCGCTGGTGTCGATGCTCAATGGCTTCCAGCACGACCTGAAGGCGCTCTGCGAGATCGCCCATGCGAATGGCGCCCTGGTCTATGCCGACACCGTGCAGGCCGCCGGCGCCGTGCCGATCGACGTCCGCGATTCCGGCGTCGACTTCACGTCCGCCGCGGGTTACAAGTGGCTGATGGGCGACATGGGCCTCGGCATGATGTCCGTCCGCAAGGACCGCCTCGGCATGCTGCGGCGCCCCTGGTACGGCAACAACCAGCTCGCGCGCCGGCAGCACTTCGGTTTCCCGAATCCGGCCGGCGACGGCGCCATCACCGAGTATGAATACCTGGACTCAGCGCTCGGCCATTTCGCGATGGGCACGCAGGCGCGGGTGGTCTTGACGCAGCTCGATGCGTCGATGGACTACCTGCTCAAGGTCGGCGTCGAAAACATCCAGGCTTACCGCCAGCCGCTGATCGACTACCTGCAGGACGAGCTGCCCTCACTGGGCTACGCCACGATTACGCCACGGAATGCCGGTTCGTCGATCGTTTCATTCCGGCACAAGGGCGACCCCGACGCGATGCGCGAGAAACTGCGCGCCGCGAACGTCACGATCACCGTGGCAGACCACTACTTCCGGGTCGCGCTGTCGGTGTTCAACGATATGGGCGACGTCGAGCGACTCGTGAAGGCGCTGGCCTGACGTACTCGTCAATGTCGTAACTGCAGCAGCTCTGTTTCGGCCGGCCAGTAACCCTGGGCGGAACCGGCGACGAGCTCCTGCAGCATCTGTTCTGCCCTGTCCGTGCGCCCTTCGATCAGGTGTGTCATCGCGACGCCGAAGATCGAGTTCAGCCCTGCGAACGACAGCAGCTCGTCCTCGCCGAGCGTGCCTTTGAAATAGCGGACGCCGAGATAGTAATCGTGGTTCTCGACGAGCTCGAGGCCTTCCGGGATCGCGTCGACGACGGCCTGTGCCTCGTCATCATGCCCCAGCTTTCGCAGCGCAAGGTATAGCCAGAACCCGGTCGCCACGCGACGGTCATCATGTTGCACCAGCGGTTCGGCCGCCGCCCGCAGCATGCCGTCATAGGTCGCCTGGTAGTCGCCCACAGCCCAACTCGTCTGGCCCAGGTAGTAATGGATGTTCGATCGATACGAGCCGAGGTACTGGTGCCGCGCATTGATGATGCCGTCCGGCTCATAGCTGTCCTGGATGCCTTCGACCAGCGCCGCCGCGCGGCGGTAATCCTCAATGGCGCGCTCGAATTCCCGGTTCCTCGCCAGGTGCCTGCCACGGAATCGCAAAAGCTTGTAACTGTCCGGGAACTGCTCGAGCCCGTTGCTGAAGACGTCGATCGCCTCGCCCCAGCGCGTCAGGTAACCGAGGCGCCGGCCGAGCCAGATGTGCGAGTCTTCCCGCTCGGGCGCGACGGCCACCACCGCCCGCGCGATCTCGAGATCCTTCTCCAGGCGAGCGCGGGTATCCGCGCTCCACGCCGGTTCGGAAACCGGCGTCCCGATCAGTGTCTCGGCAATCGTCTCCTCGGCCCGCGCACCAGTAACCAGGGCCACTAGCAGAAGCGTGGATAAAGCCAGTCGCGGCATCTTGCTGTCCTGTCGAAAAGACCTGCCTTAGCTTATCATCGACCTCGAACAACAATGACAAACCGGGGGATCTCATGAAGCGAGCGGCGTGCTTCATCGCACTTATTCTTTTCTCAGTTGCATCGGCGGCGCAGTCGATCCTGCCCGACGTACCCGACGGTGTGCAGGCCATCTCATTGCTCGGCGAGGAACTGAAATCGGGCGAGCCGAGCGAGCGCCTGCTCGACAACCTCGCCGCGGCGCGAGCCGACTATGAATCGAACCCGGATGACGCCGACAACATCATCTGGCTCGGCCGGCGCATTGCCTACACCGGCGACTACCGGGGCGCGATCGAGGTGTTCTCGGAGGGCATCGGCAAACATCCTGATGACGCGCGCATGTATCGGCATCGCGGACATCGTTACATATCGATCCGCGAGTTCGACCGGGCCGTCGCAGACTTGAATCGGGCTATGGAATTGATCGAGGGTACAGAGGACGAGGTGGAGCCGGACGGCGCACCGAACCCGGCGGGCATACCCGTCAGCACGCTGCACACCAATATCTGGTATCACCTCGGACTGGCGCACTACCTGAAGGGCGAACTCGAAGACGCCATCCGCATCTACGAGATTGCGCGGCCGAATATCCCCAACGACGACATGCGCGTGGCGTTTACGCACTGGCACTACATGTCGCTGCGCCTGCTCGATCGCGACGCCGAGGCGCGTGACGTGCTCGAGCCGATCCGCGAGGACATGAACGTCATCGAGAGCATGCCCTACCACCAGCTTTGCCTGCTGTACAAGGGCGCGTCGGAGACGGATACCGTCCTCGGCTCGAACATCACCGCCGCCGGCGGCGACTCGGCGATGTACGGCATCGCCAACTGGCACTACTACAACGGCAGGCCGGACGAAGCCAAAGCCGGTTTCGAGGAGATGATCGAGAAGAGCGGCTGGGCGTCCTTCGGGCGCATCGCGGCGGAGTCGGACCTGGCGCGGAAGTACCAGCCCCCTGATTACAGGTAACGCAGCTCGCCGTTCTCGCTGGCGATATTCGCCGTGTAGACGATCCGCTTGTCGTAGTCGCGGGTCTCGATGTTGGTGACGGTAACGTAGTCGGCGCGCGCACCGGCGTGGTCGATCTCGAGGCGAATGTATCCGCGGTAGCGGCCGTCGGTCCAGATCACTTCACGATTGGCCGCTGCCGCCAGCCTGTCATAGCGTTCGAGCGCCGCTTCACCGATGGGCAAAAGGCCGCGCGGTGACGTGATGCCCGTCGTGCCGAACTCGACGCCCATGCTCTGTCCCAGCTCGTCATACAGGGCATTCGCCCAGTAGCTGTGGCTGTCGCCCGAGATCACGAGCAGGTCCCTGGCGCCCGCTTCTTTCGCGATCTCGAAGAGGCGTTCGCGGGCGGCAGGATAGCCGCTCCAGGCGTCGAGATCGCCGGGCACGCCGAGCTCACCCCTGCGGACCAGGCCGTCGAGCGTTCTGCGACCCGTCCCGTCGAGCTCACCGCGCAGTTCCCCGAAGTACGGGTCATCGAGCCTGGGGATGACGACGCGCGCCATCACGGACTGGTTGCCGATGACCCGCCAGCGCCGGCCCGCCTCTACCGACTCGCGCAGCGAATCCGCGACGAATGCTTCGAGTTCCGCTGACAGGAAAGTCCTGCTGTCATCGCCGATCACGTCACGGTAGTAGGCCTGCGCTTCCTCCGCGGACTCGAAGCGGGTCAGGTCGCCCCAGTAGATCTGCTCGCTGCGGCCGGTGTGCCGGCTCTCGAGCGTGACGAGGCTGGCCAGGTCGCCGAAACGGTAGTGGCGCCAGTACTTCTCCGGCGGCTGCCCCGGCTCCGGGTCGCGGACCGGCATCCACTCGAAGAACGCCTGCAGCGAGACGGCGCGGCGCTCGTACCAGTCACCTTCGTTGGCCTGGTGATTCTCGGCGCCGTGCATCCACGGGTTGTTGGCGGACTCGTGATCGTCCCAGATGACGATCAGCGGATGGCGGCCGTGCATGGCCCTGGAGCCCGCGTCGGATTTGTACTGTGCGTGGCGGGTCCGGTAGTCGTCGAGGCTGATGATCTCGTGGCGCGGCTCGTGCACCCTGCCGATGCGCTTGCCGGTCTCGCCGCCGTAACCGTCTTCGCTGTACTCGTAGATGTAGTCGCCGAGGTGCGCGACGACGTCGACGTCAGCATCGCTGGCGATGTCGTCGTAGGCATTGAAGAACCCGAACGGAAAGTTGGAACAGCTTGCAATCGCGATCACCAGGCGTTCCATGTGCCCATCGGCCAAGGTCTTCGTCCGCCCGATCGGCGAGGCCTCGCCGGCGACGCTGAAGCGATAGAAATAGGACGCGCCGGGGGCAAGATTATCGACGACGACTTTGACGGTGTGGTCGCGATCCCTGTCCGTTGCAAACCGGCCGCTCGCGACGACGTCCTGGAAGTCGCCGTCTCCGGCGACCTCCCAGCCCACGTCTGCGGGTCCATCGAAACCGCTGACGCGCGTCCAGATGACGACGCTGGTCCGGTCGGGATCGCCGCTCGCGACACCGTGCGCAAATACTTCTGCGGGACCGGTTTCCGGTCCGGGCCTGCTGCAGGCGGCCGGCAACAGTAGCGTGGATGACAAACCGATGACGGCCTGTCTGCGCGATATTTTTCCGGACATCACTATCCCCCCTGTTCGGAAAAGCCACTATACCTCCCGGATCTTTGCCCCGGTAATCAAAGGCTCATTCCGGCATGCCGGGGTGTCGACTCGAGCACCGTCGCCGTGATGCGCACCGCCCGGCTCGAATACGGTTTTGGTAGACGCCCTGCGGCACCCGCGCGGGTAACGCTGACCGTAATCCGGCGGAATCCGGGCGGCCAAAATGAATTACAATCTCCCGCCCAAGCCTTCGACCGTGACATCGACAAGAACAAGATGAACTTCCCTGGTATCCCTGCCCGAATGGCGCCGCTGGTTTTTGTTTGCGCGCTCTTGCTAGCGCCGGTGGACGATGCCCTCGGCCAGTGGGATGTGCCCGCCGAGCTGAATGATGACCAGAAAGCCTTCATCAACTCCGGCACGATCATCAAGTACATCCCGGAACGCCAGCTCGAACATGAGCTTGCGACCCGCGACCCTGCCAGCCTCGGCAGGTTCGTCGACGACCTGATGGCGCTCGACGCGCAGATGGGCTACGACCCGGAGCGCGACATGGGCGCCATCCCCCTGAACCTCACCACGAGAAACTTCCGTGGGGTGGGTATCCCGACGCCGGAACTGCTCCGCGACTTCGAGCGCGAGCCCGGGCCGTTCAGCGTGCATCGCTACCTGTTCCCGCAGTCGGGGATCCCGACCTTCGGTGGCGCGCTCGTGGCCGTCTACCCGGAAGACCTCGTCGCCGGTAATGTCGACGTCGCGATCGTCGGCGTGCCGAGCAACATGAGCAGCGGCCGCCGCGACGCCGGCTGGGGACCGGACGCGATGCGCGCGCTCGACACGATCGCGACGCCTGATATCCAGACGCTGATCAAGCCGCTCGAAGCGATGTCGGTCGTCGACTACGGCAACATCGATTTCGACAACATGAGCGTCGAGAAGACGGTGGATCATGTCGCCGAGATGATCGCCGAGACGGCGGGCACCGGCGCCATACCGATGATTGTCGGCGGCGATACCTCGATGCTGTACCCAGGCGTGAAAGGAATCGCGGAGACGCATGGCGCCGGTTCATTCGGCCTCCTGCACTTCAGCGCGCACCCGGATGTCGAAAGACACGGCGCGCATACCATTTCCGACCGGCAGGCGCTGTTCCGCCTGCTCGACCAGGACATCGTCGACGGCAACGAGACGATCCAGGTCGGCTTGCGCGGACCCGAGGTCGACATCGACACGCTGCAGTGGCTGCGCGACCAGGGCGTTCGCTATCACACGATGGCGGAGATCCAGCAGCGCGGCTTCGACGAAGTGTTGCGACGCATGCTGCGCGAAGTGCGCCGCGGGCCGGAGCAGTTTTTCGTATCGATCGACGTCAGCGCGATCGATCCGACCGATTTGATCGCAGCGGGGCGAGCCACGCCCAATGGGCTGCGACTCGACCAGGTGAGCCGCGCGATCCGCCAGGTCTGCGCGTCGAAGGACATCGTCGGCTTCGAGATCACGGACCTGGCCGTCTACCTGGACTTCACTGATCGCTCGGTGATGCATGCCAATGCGGTCCTTAACGCCTGCCTCAACGGCATCGCGGTGCGAAAGTCGGGGCTCGACCCTGACTATGTGCACCCTCTGGCGCTCGATCACGGGCAGCGCTGATATGAAGAAGATGACAAACGAGAGAAGTCGGCTGATCGCCTTGTCCCGTGCGCTGCTCTTTGCAGCGCCGGCCGTCATCGCCGCGGCTGCCGTCGCCCAGGAGCAACCGATCGACATGCCGGAGCATGTCATCGGAGAACAGCGCTACCCGTTCGAGACCGCCGACCCGCGCATCGAGGAGCGCCCGCCGATCGACCTGCCCGACAGCGTGGAACCAAAGCTCGCGCTGCTGACCGAGGAAGAGATCGCGTTCCTGAAGAGCGGCGATGCAAGACGTTACGCCGGCGGGCCCGACGAGACGGTCGAGGCGCTGGAGGAGCGCACGCCGGAGGACGTGAAGGCCTGGGTCAACGAGATGCAGGCCGTCGTTTCCGCCACCCGCTATGTCGAAGGACGGGACCTGCCCAACATCCCGTTCAACACGGGTTCGCCCGAGTTCAATGCCTGGCGGACCTTGCGGCCACGCTCGATGGATCCGCCGCGCGAGGCGGGCGCCGTGCCACTGGGCCGCTACGATGGCAGGGGCGGCCCACCGACATTCGGCGGCTTCCCGCTGGCGCTGACGATGGAGGACCTGGTCGCAGCCGAAGTGGATGTCGCAATCGTCGGCGCGCCGCTCAACATGGGCTCACGCTGGCGCGATTCAGGCCGGCAGGCCACGATCGACCTGCGGCTGTACGGCTGGCCGATGAGCGGCTCGGACCAGTATGCGCTGGTGAACGCGGGGCGCGAGCTGAACATCGTCGACTACGGCGATGTCGCCGTCGACAACGACAGCACCGAGCGCTCCATGCAGCACGTCCGCGAGGTCGTGCGCGAGATCGCTGCGACCGGCGCGATACCGATGGTCGTCGGCGGCGATCACTCGCTCGAGTACCCGAACGTTGCCGCGCTGGCCGACGTCTACGGCAAGGAACGCGTTTCGGTCATCCACTTCGACTCACACTATGACGCCTGGTGGGGAGGCGACGGCCACCTGATCCATCACGGCTACCCGGTCTACCGGCTGATCAGCGAGGGTCACGTGCGTGGCGCCGACTACATCCAGGTCGGCCTGCGTTCCGGCGGGCTCGACAAGACCGCGTTCGAGTGGATGCGCGAGATCGGCATGCGCTATCACAACATGGCCGAGGTCGAGATCCGCGGCTGGGATGCGGTGATCGAACGCGTCCTTGAGGAAGCGACGGAAGAAGATCGCAAGCTGCACATCTCGTTCGACATCGACGTGCTCGATCCCGCCTTCACGGTCGGTACCGGTACGCCGGTGCCGGGCGGCCTCAACATGCGCGAGGCGATCACGATCATCCGCCGGCTGTGCGCGGAATCCAACGTCGTCGGATTCGACCTCGTCGAGCTGCACCCGGCGCTGGATCCGACCTACCGGACGTCGTTCAACAGCGCGCACATCGTCAAGGCCTGCCTCGTCGGCCTTGCGATGAACCGCAAGGGTCTCACCGCCGTGCACTACCTGAGCCCGCTGTCGTCGGAGCACGCCGTCGACGACTACTACGGCGACCAGCAGGAGTACCTCGACCGCACCGCGGCCGAGGAAGCAGCGGAGGAGGAAGAGGAAGAGGAAGAAGAGTAAACGGCGCTAGTCGATCTCGAACGCTTCCTCGCCGAGCAGCACGACCTGGAGGTTTTCCGGCCGGATGTACTTCCGCGCGGCTTCCTGCACATCTTCTTTGGTCACTGCGTTGACACGTTCGACGTAGGACGCTGACCGCTCATGATTGCCGTAACGCAGGCGCTCCAGCGCAAAGCTGCGGGTCGTCGCGTAAGCATCGAGGTAACGGACCTGGAAGTGGCCGGCCGTGAGCGCGCCCCTGGCGACGAACATCTCCTGGTCCGAGACCGGCTCGTCCCGCGTGAGGATCAGCTGCTCCATGATGTTGTCATGGATGTTCTCGATCACTTCGGGGCGGCTGTATGACCGGAAGGTGTATCCGCCGGGCCCGTACCAGCGATCCTCGGCGAAGCTGCTCGCGTCATTGGTCCACCCGTACTTGTAGCGGGTGTTCCGCATCAGGCGCGTATTCATGTGGTAGTCGCCGATGATGTAGTTCATGACATCGAATGCGGCCTGCTCCTCTACAGCCATCGGCGGCAGGTCATGGCCGATGATCAGCCAGCTCTGCAGCTTGCTGGACAGGAAGTGATGCAAGGCCGCTTCGCGACGCGCTACCGGCGGCATCTGCTTCACGCCGGGGACCTCGGCAGCCGCCCAGTCGTCGAACAGCTCGACGAGCTGGTTGTTGACGTCGTCCACATCGATGTCGCCGGCGATCGCCAGCGTCATATTGCCGGGTACGACGTAGCGCGCATGAAAATCGGCAATGTCTGCGACGGTCAGTGCGCTGAAGTCCCGGGCCGTCGGCCGGTAGCCATAGGGATGCCCGGCGTAGATGATGTCGTAGAAGTGATCCACCGCAGCGCCCATGGAGCCTTCATAAAGAATCGCGCCGGACTCGCCGCCGAGGTCTGCCGCCTCGGCTGCCGCGCCGCGCCCTGCCCGCTCGATGCTGGCAGGCGCAATCGCCGGCGCGCGGAGCAAACGAACGAACAGTGACAGTGCCCGGTCGAGATCCTCCGTCGGCACGTTGATCGACACCTCCGTCCACTCGTGGTGCATCGCGACGGTGAAATCCGCGGTCATCGCCCTGAGCTGGTCCTTGAATTCGTCTGAACCCGCCCCCTCGGGACCCGCATTGCGGAACGCATCGGCCAGGGCCTCGGCTGCGCCCTGCTTGTCGTCGCTGACCAGCCCGGCCCGGATGAACGCGGACAGGGTGACGAGCGGCACATGACCCGACTCGGACACGTAGGCAACCAGCCCGTTCTCCAGAACCAGCTGGTAGTCGGTAGGGTCAGGGCGAACGTAACTGTCGGCAGGCAGGCCCATGTCACGCGGATGGGTCGTGTCCTGTGCCAGCGCCGGCGCCGCGACGAGCGTCGCAATCAGAATCAGCTGCCTCATAGCGCGTCCTCCGGCATGACCACGCCGATGGACCGGTTGTTCGCGATGAAATACCGATCCGCCAGGCGCTGCAGGTCCTCCGCAGTCGCTGCATCTCGTGCCTCGAGATAGGGCGCCAGCGTGCGCCAGCTGTCCATGACTTCGAAGTGGCCGATCTCGAAGGCAAGGTCGCTCGGGTCGCTGGCCGTTCGGTACCAGGCGGTGCGCAACTGCTTCTGCGCGAAGCTTACGTCCGCAGCGGCAAGCGGCTCCTCCCTGAGTCGCGCGATGCCGGCCAGCAATACCCGTTCGGCATCGTCCAGCTGTTCGGCATCGTTAATGACCAGCTCGATATTGATCGAAGCCGGCACACCGAAGCGCGACGTATGCACGACGCGGGTGTTGATGTCGACGCGGCCGCCGATCCCCGCCTCGTCGACCGCCGCCTGCAGGCTGGCAGCGAACGCTCTGCCGAGGACGTCGAACGCCGGCCTGTCCGGATGTCCGACGCCCGGTATCTGGTAGCGCACTTCGACGCGCGGGCTCAATTCATCGCTGCGCCAGTTCAGCCTCTTCTCCCCGGAAGGCAGCGGCTCCCTGCCCTGGTAGCGCGCAGGCTCAGGCGCCCGCTCCATGTGGCCGAAATACTTCTCGACTTTCGGGACCAGGTCCTCGAGCGTCACGCCGCCGATGAAGATGAGCGTCGTATTGTTCGGCACGAAATAAGTCTCCAGCATCTCCCGTTCGTAACGGCGCGTGTACTGGTCGAAGTCGTTCATGTAACCCTCGGGTATGTAGACCATCGAGGCGCGGCCGACGAGCGAATTCATCGCTTCCCGAAAGCCTGTCTCGGGGCGATTGAGATCGCCGTAGCGTTGCTCGACCAGGATCATGCGTTCCGCATCGAAGTTGCGGAATACCGAGTTCTCCATCCGGTCGGCCTCGACGCGCAGGAACAGCTCGACCCGGTCGGCCGGCAGGTCGAGGTCGAACTTCATGTACTCCTGTTCCGTCGTCGCGCTGACGCGAGAACCGCCGTAGGCCTGGTACCAGAGTTTCATCGGTCCTTCCTCGGCGAGCTCCTGGGCCTGCGCATTGAGCGACGCGATCAGCGTCCTGAGTTCCTCCACCCTCGGCGTCGTCTCACTGTGCTGGTAGTCGTGGAAAACGCCGCGCTCGCGCATGTCGTTGCGCGCCCGGTTCAGCTCTTCGATCAAAGCATCCTCGGCGTCGCGGATCCGTTCGTGGATCAGCTTCTCGCGCTCCCAGTCGAGGGAACCGAGCGTCGGCGTCCCCTTGAACATCAGGTGCTCCAGGAAATGCGCCGCGCCGAACTCGCCGGGCGTCTCGTGGATCGCGCCCATGTCGGTGAAGATCTTGCTGACGACCCGGTGGTCGTTGGGCCGCTCGATGACGAGGAGCCGGAGCCCGTTGTCGAAGACGTGCTCCTGGATCGGCAAATCATATTGCTGGGCGTTCGCCGCCAGGCTGAAGAGGACGACTGGCAGGACCGCCAGGTGATTTCTGAATCGCATGCTTCCCCCGCTCGGCGCCTGCGCTGTTGCGGCACCTGGTTCTTGTCTCGACAGTGTATCGGGAATTGACTTGTCGGGGCGACCCTCGCCTCGCGGATATGGGGTATGGTATCCGCCATGCTCGAACGTATTGTCAGCGTAACGTGCATCGCCCTGGCGGCAGCGCCGGTTGCCGCGCAGCACCAGTTCTCGCCCGTCCAGCCCGAGCTGTTCAGCGCCGCCGGAGGTCAATCCAACGCCTGGGGTGACTACGACAATGACGGCGATCTCGACCTGATCGTCCTGTTCAACAACGCCCCGGCGCGGCTTTACCGAAACGGCGCCGGCGGCTTCGAAGACGTGGCGCCCCGGATCGGCCTGCCCATTGAACCCGGGAACGCACGCTCGGTTGCGTGGGGCGACGTCGACAATGACGGCGACCTGGATCTGTATGTCGGTTATTCGGGCCGCGAGGGCCCGGCAAACCGGCTGCTGTTGAACGAAGCCGGCGACGGCGATCGCAGGTTCACCGATTCGGGCGAGACGTCGCTGGCGATCCGGGCGCTGACCCGGCAGGTCTCATTCGTCGACTACGATTCGGACGGCGACGTCGACCTATATGTCGCGCTGCGCGCGAGCGTGAATCGACTGTTCGAAAACAATGACGGCAAGTTCAGCGACGTGACCTTCCAGGTCGGCATCGCGGAGCCGCGGCGCACCGTCGGCGCATGCTGGTTCGACATGGACGCCGACGGCGATCTCGACCTGTTCACCGCGAACCAGAACGGCGATCGCGACGGCATGTTCCGGAATGACGAAGGCCGGTTCAGCGACGTCGCCATCGAGCTGAACATCGACCAGCCGCGCCGACCGCTGGCCGACGGTGGCGTCGGCTGCGCCGTAACCGACTTCGACGTCGACGGCGACCTCGACCTCTACGTCGCGGAGTACGGTCACGACAGCCTGTTCCGTAACAACGGCGACGGCACGTGGACCGACGTCGCGCCGGAAATGGGCATCGATGTATACGACCACATCGTCACCGGCGTCTGGGGCGACGTGCAGCACGACGGACTGCCAGACCTGTATACCGTCGGCTACGTCAGCGGCAAGCCGGGTACGCCTGACTACCTGTTCATCAACGAGGGCACGCGCTTCGTCAACCGGCTGCCGGAGGTGATCGCCGCAAACGATACGGACCACGGCGTGCAGTGGGCCGATTTCGACCAGGACGGCGATCTCGACCTGGCGCTGGCCGCTAACGATCCGGCGGGCTCACACTATCTCTATCGCAACGAACTCGACGCTGCCGTCGCCGCCAGGTCGATCCAGGTGCTGGTGCTGGACGAGAACGGCCATTACACGCGCGCCGGCTCCGAGGTACGCGTCTATCGCGCCGGCACAGATACGCTGGTCGGCCTCCGTATGGTCGATACCGGCAGCGGCTACAATGCGCAGAACGCGAAACCGGTGCACATCGGCCTGCCCGAGCCGATGGACATCGACGTGCACGTGACCGTGCTGAGTTCGGGCGAGAGAAAGACCACGGTTTACGCGGATGTCGACTGGCGGCGACTCGCCGGTAAGCCATTTGTCGTGACCGTCGGACTGTAGCGCAAGCGGGTAAACGCCATTGAACGAAGGAAACGGGACGATGCAGATGCGCGACGAATACTCGTCGCGAGCCATCCTCTCGTTGGTCCGGAGCTAGTCCGATCAACGCAGTCCATTACAGCCTGGCTGACGGCGTCGCAACGATCCGCATCGACGACGGCAAGCGGAACGCGTTGTCGCCGGCCGTATTTCGCGAGCTCTATGCGGCCTTCGATCGCGCGGAGAAAGACTGCGCCATCGTGATCATTACCGGCCGGGAGGATGTCTTCTCGGCCGGCTTCGATCTCAAGGTCATGCGGCGCGGCGGCGCGGAGGCCATCCGTATGCTGCACATGGGTTACGCGCTCACGGCACGGGTTCTGCGTTACCCCTTCCCTGTCATAGCCGCCTGCAACGGTCATGTGCTCGCCATGGGCGTGTTCCTGATGCTGTCGACTGACCACGTGATCGGCACGCGCGGCGAATTCCGCATCTCTGCGAACGAAGTCGCGATCGGCATGATTTTGCCGAGAGTCGCAGCGGCAATGCTCGAGCACAGGCTCGTGCCGGCCGCTTGCCAGCGCGCGGCTACTCTGTCGCATTACTTCAGGGTCGAAGAAGCGCTGCACGCCGGTCTTTTCGACGAACTCGTCGATCCCGGGGAATTGGCGGCGCGCGCCGAACAGCGCGCTCACGAGCTCGCGAAACTCGACATGCATGCGCACCGCGTCACCAAGCGCAGGATCCGCCGCTCACTGGTCCGCAGGATCCGCTGGAGCATCCCCCTCGACCTGATCGATGCCATGCTGGCAGGACTGCGCCGGGCACGTTCGCGCAGTGACTGATACAGGGCAACCGGCCGCGTGGCACCGGCACGAAGCCGAGGACATCCTGCATGCGCTCGGCACCTCGATCGAGCTGGGGCTACCCGCCACGGAAGCTGCAGCCAAGCTCGATGCCGTTGGCCCGAACGAGATCGAAGGCGACAAGCCACCGACTTTCCTGGGCCTGGTCCTGCACCAGCTGCTGGACCTGATGATCGGGCTGCTGATCGTCGCCGCGATCATTTCGGGATTGCTCGGCGACATTATCGACACGATCGCAATCGTCGTCATCGTGGTGTTGAACGCCGCGGTCGGCGTGTTCCAGGAGCATCGCGCCCAGCGCGCCGTCGCCGCCTTGCGCGAGATGAGCGCGCCGCTCGCGCGCGTGATCCGCGACGGCGCCACATTCGAGATCGCCGCCCGCAATGTCGTCCCCGGCGACGTCCTGCTGCTCGAGGCGGGCGATGTCGTTCCGGCTGACCTGCGCCTGCTCGATGCCGTCGACCTGGCGATCGACGAGTCGGCGCTGACCGGCGAGTCGGTGCCGGTGGCGAAGCACGATCACAAACTCAGCGGGGAAACGCATCACCTGTCAGACCTCGACAACATGGCCTTCAAAAGCACGCTGGTTACCCGCGGTCGTGGCACCGGCGTGACGACGGCAACCGGGCGCGCCACCGAGATCGGCCGGGTCGCCGACCTGCTGCGCGGCAAGAAGATCGCCCGGACACCGCTGCAGACCAGGCTCGCCCGCTTCACCCGCTGGATCGCGATTGCCGTGCTCGCCATCTGCGCGCTCGTGTTCTTTACCGGCCTGATGCAGGGGCAGCCGATGCTGCTCATGTTCCTGACGGCGCTGAGCCTTGCCGTCGCCGCGGTGCCGGAGGCGCTGCCGGCCGTCATTACCGTGGCGCTCGGTCTCGGCGCGCGCAGGCTCAGCGAACTGAACGCGCTGGTCAGGCGCCTGCCCGCGGTCGAGTCGCTCGGCTCGGTCACCTACATCTGCGCAGACAAGACCGGCACCTTGACGGAGAACCGGATGCAGCTCGGTACCGTCATCACGGCCGACGGCCGCTTCGAACGCATTACCGACATCGATGCGGGCGCCATTGCAGGGCGTTTCGGACAGGTGCTCGCGCTATGCAATGACGTGCAGATGGACGGCGACGGTATCAAAGGCGAACCGACCGAGATCGCACTGTTCGAGGGCGCTCGCAAGGCGGGCTATGACAAGATCAGCCTCGAAGCGGAGATGCCGAGAACCGGCGAATTGCCCTTCGACGCGGTGCGCCGCTGCATGGCGACGCGTCACCGGCTCGATGGTGGCTCGCTCGTGCTGGTCAAGGGCGCGCCCGAGCGCATCATCGAGTCCTGCGACCGGGAACTGGGCAACGAGGGCTACCGGCCTATCGCACCCGGGCACATTGCCACCGCCAATGCGCTGGCCGCCGAGGGCTATCGCGTGCTTGCGCTCGCCGTTCGTGAGGACGAAAGCGAAGTCGATGAGCTGGAATCGGGCTGGGCCTTCCTCGGGCTCGTCGGGCTGATCGACCCGCCGCGCGATGGCGTCAGGCAGGCGATAGAAGAGTGCCGTTCGGCGGGCATCGTGCCGGTCATGATCACCGGCGACCATCCGTCGACGGCGCAGGCGATCGCCCGCGAGATCGGCATCCACTGCGACGAACGATCGATGATCACCGGCAAAGCGCTTACCAGGCTCGACGATGACGAATTCCTGAATCGCGTGGAGGATATATCCGTATATGCGCGCGTCGACCCGGAGCAGAAGATCCGCATCGTGCGCGCCTTGCAGGACCGCGGCCATTTCGTGGCGATGACCGGCGACGGCGTCAACGATGCACCGGCGCTTAAACACGCCACCATCGGCGTCGCTATGGGTGAACGCGGCACGGAGGTCGCCCGGGAAGCGGCGGAGATCGTCCTGCTCGACGACAGCTTCGCGACGATCGTCGATGCGGTGCACGAAGGGCGGCGCGTCTTCGACGACATCCGCAAATTCGTCCGCTACACGATGACCAGCAATTCGGGCGAAATCTGGGTGCTCGTGCTCGCGCCTTTCCTCGGTCTGCCGATACCCCTGTTGCCGCTGCAGATCCTGTGGATCAATCTCGTCACCGATGGCTTCCCGGGACTTGCGCTGTCCGCGGAACCCGCCGAGAAAGACGTGATGGAACGACCGCCGCGCCCGGCGGAGGAAGGCATCTTTTCCAACAGCATGGTCGCGCACATTTTCTGGGTCGGCCTGGCGATCGGCGCGCTGACGCTGGGCACGCAGGCGTGGGCCATCAGCAATGGCGTCGAACACTGGCAGACGATGGTGTTCTCGGTGCTCGTCTTCGCGCAGCTGTTCCACAGCCTGGCGATCCGCTCCGAGCGTTACTCGTTATTCTCGATCGGCCTGTTCAGCAACCCGGCGCTGATCGTGGCGGTTATTGCGACGATGGCCGCGCAGCTGCTGGTGATCTACGTGCCTGCATTGAACGTCATCTTCCACACGGCGCCGCTGACGCTCGCGCAGCTCGGCGCCTGCCTGGGGCTGGGCGCGGTCGTGCTGCTGCTGGTCGAGATCGAGAAACTCGCAGGTCGGATGCGATCATCGAAGATCGCGGCCGGTAATTAATCGACCACCCCGTTGATGCCGATTCGAGGAATGCCCCGCGCGGCCTGTCTGCACCTCGCATGTCGTCCGCCGGGCGGCCGCGGAGGCCCCGGTGACCGGCCCTCGCCAGTGACTCACGGGATCATGCGGCAGCGCTTTCCCGAATGTTGTAACGCTGACGACAAGCGGATAGGCGCTTGAACCACAAGCGTCTGTCATTCACCATCAACGGCTCGCGAGCAAACTGGCCGGCGTGATGACCAAAGCAATGCAGGACGATGATATTGTCCGGCTGATCGCCCAGTCGCCGTGGTTCGAGGACCTGCCCGCCGATGCGCATCGGCATCTCGCGGAATCTGCGCGTGTCCGCAGCTATCAAAAACGCAGCTACCTGTATACGACCGGCGAGACGGGCACTGACGTCTACTGCATCCTGGAAGGACGTATTCGGCTGCTGCTGACCAGCGCGCTCGGCCAGGAATATGCCGTTCGCGATCTCGAACCGGGCGCCTGGCTGGGCGAGCAATTCCTGGATGGCGACCATCCGACCGCGCTCAACGCGCGGGTTGTCAAGGATACTGTCGTGCTGGCGATACCCCGCTCGATCGTCCTCGATACCGGCAATAGTCACCCGTCGATCTACAGGAAGCTTTTCGAGACGACGCTCGGTCGTTCGCGTGGACTCTTCATTCTTTTGCAGGGAATGGCGTTCTACCCTTTGAGGTCCAGGCTCGCGGGTTGGCTAATCAATCTCGTCGAGCAACACGGCAAGAAGGCCGAAGGCGGCACCTGCGTCGACATACGACTGAGCCAGAAAGACCTGGCCCAGCTGAGCCTGGGATCCCGCCAGCGGGTCAACAAGATTCTCGGCGAATGGCGGCAAGCCGGCGTGATCGAGATTCGCTCGAACCGCTACCTTGTCCGCGACATGGCCGCGCTGCAGCGGGAGATGGAGCTCACGGATTCGCGCGACTGAATTAACAGTCGCCCGGGCGACAGCGAAGCTGACGCCTGACGTGTAATGTTGTTCGATCGCCGGTGAGGCGCCCGGCAGGCCCGGCGCTCCCGGCAACTGGAATCTTGCTTATGCGCAGATCGATAAAACTGGGTTACGGCATCGGACAGACTTCGTCGGGGGTCAAGAACGCCGCTTTCAGCATATTCCTGTTTTTCTACTACAACCAGGTCCTCGGGCTATCCGGCAGCCTCGCGGGCATGGCGTCGCTGCTTGCCCTGATCATCGATGCGATCACGGACCCGATGGTCGGCCAGCTCTCCGATCGCTACCAGTCGCGCTGGGGCCGGCGGCACCCGTTCATGCTGGCGGGGGCGTTGCCATTCGGCTTTGCGATGTATTTCCTCTTCGCGCCGCCCGCCGATCTTGGCGAGTACGGTCTTTTCGCGTGGATGCTGGGCTTCGCCATCGCTGTCCGCCTGCTATTGACGCTCTTCTTCGTTCCCCACCTGTCGCTCGGCGCCGAAATGCTGCGCGACTACCATGAGCGCACTACGCTGATCAGTTACCGGCTGTTCTTTCAGTTCGCCGGCGGGCTGTTCCTGACGATGGTCGGCTTCGTCATTTTCTTCCCGCCGAGCGAGGCTTTTCCGAACGGCATGCTGAATGCGGCAAGCTATCCGGGATTCGCCGCATTTGCGGGCGCACTCGGCGGCCTTGCGATGCTTTGGTCCGTGTTTTCGACGCGGTCGACGATCCCGACGCTGTCCGATCCGGTCCCCAATCCTGCGGCAGGTCACCCGATCCTCGGATTCATCACGGTATTCCAGACATTGCGACAGTTCGCTTTCCGCAAGCTATTCATGACCATGCTGGTCTTCACGACGATTATCGGCGTAACGCAGACGCTGCTGATCTACTCGGGAACTTATCTGTTCGGATTTTCACCGGAGCACCTGGCGATTGCCGCCAGTTCGCCGATTATCGGCATCCTGTTCGCCCCCGCGGCTGTGCGCCGCATATCTCGCACCTACGACAAGAAACGCACGCTGATCATCTGCCTGGTGCTCGGATCGGTGTTCGGGTTTTCGCCACAGTTTGCGTTCCTGTCCGGGATGCTCGAAGCGCTGGTCGTGGGTGAGGTCCTGGTATTCGTCTATATTGCGAACGGCATTTCACAGATATTTTTTATCGCGCTCTACATCATCATCGACTCGATGCTCTCAGATACGATTGATCAGCACGAGCTCGATACCGGTCGCCGCGAGGAAGGTCTTTACTTTGCGGCCGGCTCCTTCGCTCAAAAGGCGAGCTACGGGCTCGGTAGCTTCATCGCGGGTATCGGCCTGGACGTGATCCGGTTTCCGCAGGGCGCGAATCCCGGCGAGGTGCCGATGGAGGCCCTGATCAACCTGTCCATCTTCGCCGGTCCGCTGTCGATGGCGCTGCTGCTCCTGAGCACGCTGATCATCCGGCCATACCCGCTCGACGAGAAAGAGCACGCGCGCATATCACAGGCGATCCACGACATGAAAGTGGAAGGCACCTGAGCAGGCTGCACCGGTTACGCCGGCTCAGGCATCTGCCTCGGCGCGCGCTTTTGCGCGCCTGCGCGCCTCCTTCTCCAGCCCGAGGAATCGCTCGTAGCTACCCGGGAACAGGCGCGACGCCAGGTCCATGATCCTGGCATCGGGACCGATCAGGATCCTGCGTTTTGCCTTTTCCACGCCGCGGATAATCGCCGCGGCTGCCGCATCCGGTGTCGTTACGGCCGCCCTGTCGAAGTCTGCGTCAAACTGCTCCCGGGTCACGTCGAGCTCGTCACCGACGATACGGGCGTTGCGGGTGATGCGGGTCCTGACGCCCCCTGGATGCACGCAGCTGACGCCGACACGGGACCCGGCGAGCTCCATCTTGAGCGCCTCGGTAAAACCGCGCACTGCAAACTTCGACGCGCTATAGGCTGTCTGCAACGGCATCGATACCAGGCCGAGGACACTCGAGATGTTCACGATATGCGCCTCGTCCGCCGTCCGCAGTTGCGGCAGGAAGGCCTTAGTGCCGTGCACCACGCCCCAGAAGTTGACATTCATGATCCATTCGTAGTCCTCGATGCCGACCTGTTGCGCGCTGCCGACCAGCGTCACGCCCGCGTTGTTGATCAGCAGTTCGGCCCTGCCGTGGCGCTCCACGACGGCGGCCGCGAATTGCCGGACCGCCGTATATTCGGCGACATCGACCACATGCCGGCTGCACGCGGGCGCAACCGGCGACACCAGCGAATGCGTCTCCTCGAGTCCCGCCGTGTCGACGTCGGCAAGGGCAAGCCGGCAACCACGATCGGCCAGCTGAACGGCAAGCGCGCGCCCGATTCCCGATCCGGCGCCCGTCACCACGGCAACCTTGCCCTCGAGACGCTTCATGAGGCGGTTCCGCGCATTTCAGCCGCGAGCGCATGCTCGGCGATCAGCGTGCCGAGCGTGGGAACCAGCGATTCGGGCAATTCGTGCCCCATGCCCGCTATCCGCTCGAAGCCGGCGCCGGCGATTGCCGCAGCCGTGTCAGCGCCGCACTCGACCGGCACCAGCGGATCCGCTTCGCCATGGATAACGAGCGTGGGAACGCGGATTTGCCTGAGCCTCGCGACGCGATCCGGCGCCGCCATGATAGCGAGTCGCTGCCGGATGATGCCGTCGGCCGTCATGCCGCGAGCGAGGATACGCTCGATGAAGGCCTCGAGCTGCGCGTCGGACTGCGGATGATCCGGGCTACCCAGCAGCCGCCACAGTTGGCGCAGGAATTCGATCCTTCCTGCCGGCGAGGAGGATGCCGGCCCGCGCATGATGTGCCTCGCGACCGCCTTGTCGGGACCGGGCAATTTGCGATTGCCGGTGGTCGACATGATCGACGTCAGGCTCTTGACGCGCCGCGGTTGCTGGATGGCCAGCAACTGCGAAATCATCCCTCCCATCGACACGCCGACGACATGCGCGGACTCGATGTCGAGGGCGTCGCACAGCGCGACCATGTCCTGCATCATGTCGTCGAGCGCATAGGGCGCGGCGACACGCAAACCGAGCCGCCAGCGCAGGAACTGCACGAGCATGTTGGGTACACCGAGTTCGTCGAGCACCTGGGATTGGCCGATGTCCCGGTTGTCCGGCATCACCAGCCTGAACCCTCGTTCTACCAGCGCATCGATCAGGGCCGGCGGCCAGGCGGCGGACGACAGGCTCAGACCCTGTATCAGCAAGAGCACGGGACTGCTGGGGTCACCGCGTTCTTCGCAGGCAATCTCGATACCGTTACAGTGGATGGTGGGCATCGCTCCTCCTTCAGGCGGCCTTTTCGGCCGGGCCGGGGCTGACGGCATGGAAGTCTCGCTCCGATACCCGCGCGCCATGGACGATGTGCGAGCGCAGACCGAACTTGTCGACGCAATGTTCGATGTAACGCTGGATCTCGGATTGCGGGGAGTAGACCCGCGACCCGTCCGTATTCGGCTCGAATGAAAAACAGTAGAAGCGAGACGGTACGTCGCAGGCAGCGCCCGGGTAGGTGTTGTTGCACCAGGTCCCGCCGACACCCTCCGACTTCTCGACAATACGGAAATTGTCGATGCCGCTGCCGAGCAGACCTATGCCGGCACAGACCCCCGAGAATCCGGCGCCGATCACCGGCACGCCCAGGCGCGCGCCTGAACCGCCGAGCGCTTCGGATTGGGTGCTGGAGACTGTCGCTGTCATGGTATCGGTCGCCCGCCTGGATCGGCTTCATGATAATCGCGCGGCGGTACCGGCGCCTGTCTCCTGTGCGACAGCGCCCTGCGCTGCTGCGAATGCGCGCACAAAAAAACGCCAGATCGCATGTTCCGCGACCTGGCGTTCCGGGTTGGCCGGCTGCAGGCTCAGTCGAAGTGGATTCCGAACACTACCCCGTAGCGACGCGGCTCGATGGTGAAGACGTTGGTGATCAGTCCCAGCGCCGGATCACCGACATACATGCCGGTGATATTGTCATCGTCTGCGGCGTTCTGGACGAAGCCCCGCAAGTACCAGCGACCCTCCACGGGCTCCAGGGTCACCTGCGCGTTGATCACGTCCCAGCTGTCGATACGATCGATGGACTTGTTGAAAATCCGGGAGTAGCTCTCGTCCTGCCAGTAGTAATCCCCGCGGACGCTCAGCGTATAGGCGTCGCCCAGCGGGAAGTCGTATTGCGCGCCGAGGCTGACCGACAGTTCGGGAGAATTCGGCAGCGCGTTGCCCGCAATGTTGGCCTCGAGGCCGTCGGAGTAGGAATACGGCAAACCGAGTAAACCGTAGGGCACGGCGGCCAGCGCGTCGCAGGACGAGAATGGCAGCAGGCCGAAGAACGGGTCGACAAGCGGCAATGTCGTCGCCGGATCGGGTCCGCCATTCCACAGGAGCACGCAGTTCGAGGCGTTGCTGATGTCCTTGACGAGGGTCGTCCCCGCCTGTCCGTTGGTCGGATCGCGGGTGTCGAGCACGCTGACGTCGCCAATCTCGGTGTTCAGGTATGAGATCCCGAGGTTCGCCACGAATCGGTCGGTCGGCGCGAAGATGAATTCACCCTCGAGACCGAAAACATCCGCATCGATGTTGTCATTGAAGGCGGTCCGGTTCTGAATTCGCGTCACCTGGAGATCCTGGTAGTCGTACCAGAACGCGGACATGTTCGCCTGCAAGCGACCGTCGGCGACGGTGCTCTTCATGCCGATCTCGAATGCATCGATGAATTCCGGCTGGAATTCCTCGGTCAGGTTCGGGAACACCACCGGGTCGAACGGCGGATTGATGCCGCCGCCCTTGTAGCCGCGCGAATAGGAACCGTAGACCATGACGTCATCACTGGGGGTCCAGTCGACCACCAGCCGTCCGGTCATCTCCGAGAATTCGACGGAGGCTTCCCTGTAGGGCGCGAACGTGCCCGGCGGCGGCTGGGGCGTGCCGATAATCGTCGGTGCGCCGGCGAGCAGCGTCGAGCGGTCACGCAGATCCTTCTCGTCCGTCGTATGGCGCAGGCCGAGCGTGACCCTGACGGTTTCGGAGGGCTGGAAATAAAGCTCGCCGAAGAAGCCCGTGCTCTTCAATCCGAAGAAGTCGCTGCGGCTCGTGAAGTACGGCGACGGGATGCCGATTCCATCGACACCGGCCGCTATCAGCGAAAAATAGTCGAACGTATTGACGCCAACGAAATAATCGACCGCGCTCTCGTAGTCGAAATACAAACCGCCCAGCAGGAAATTCCAGGCGCCATCGAAATCGCTGGCCAGCCTGACCTCGACGGTCGACTGCTCGCCTTCCGATGCCGATTCGTCATACGCCAGCAATGCATTGGCCGACTGCAGCACGTAACCGCCGATGACGCCGAGGTCGGTGTCGTTGAATTGCGAGACCGGGAACGAACCGTCGGCATACAGGGCGCCCGCCGTGGTCGGGAACAGGAACGGGAATGCCGGCGGCACCGCCAGCGGCTGGCCCACTTTCTGGTCCGAGTCGGTCCGCGACCAGACGCTCGTTTCCTGGTGCGCCAGGGAGACAGTTAGCGTCGAGTATTCGAATTCGTGATTGAGCGCAAGGTTGAACAGCGTCTCGTCCGCTTTGTACTGCGGCTCGAAGTCGATGGCGACCTGGCGCAGATCCGTCGGCACGAGCTGAGTGTTCTGGTTCAGGCCGAAAGGCTGCAGGGCCAGTACCCCGGCGCCCGGCGCGAGCGCTTCCAGCACGAGGTCGGTCACCACAATGTTGGCGAGCTCGGAGTTTGAGTTCGGCAGCCCAAAACCCAGCGCATCCGGCAGGCAGCCGTAATTCCCGACCGGATCGGCGTTGCACAGCTGCTTCTGCGCCCGGGAGCGATTCGAATCCTCGTCGAACCAGGACACCATGAAGTCGACGGTGGTCCGGTCGGTCGGTTGCCAGCGCAGCGATCCGCGCAGCGACGTCGAGTCCCTGCCGTCGATGTCGTTGCCGGTCACGAGGTTTTCGGTATAGCCGTCGCGCTTCGTCGTCAGCCCGGCGATGCGCGCCGAGAACGTATCGCCCATCGGGATGTTTATCCAGGCCTTGGCTTTGCGGCTGTCATAGTCGCCGGCTTCGAGTTCGAGGAATGCGCCGAACTCGTTCGTCGGCTTCGCCGTAATCATGTTGACCACGCCGCCCGTCGCGTTGCGTCCGAACAGCGTCCCCTGCGGTCCGCGGAGGATCTCGATGCGCTCGAGATCGAAGTACTCGAGCTCATACTGCCGCGAGGCATACAGCGGAACGTCGTTCAGGTGTACGCCGACCGAGCCGTCCGTCGACGCGCCGGTCGCCAGGCTGCCGAGGCCCCGAATCTGGAACGAGGAGCTCGTGAACTGCGTCTTCGAGTAGCTGATGTTCGGCGACGCGAATTGCAGATCCGAGAAGTTCTCGATCTGTTTCGATTCGATCGTATTGGCGTCGAACGCCGAGATAGATATCGGCACCTCCTGCAGCGACTCCTCCCGTCTCTGCGCGGTGACGACGATCTCTTCGATCACCATCTCCTGGGTTTGGGCAATGGCCGTTGGAGCGATCAAGACGCCGGACATCGGCAACAGCGCCGACACCAGGGCCAGGTTGATACAGCCGCGTAACTGGTCAGACATTAGACACCCCCAATTTCGATCCTGTCGCGAGAGGCAGCAAGCCTGCGAGGCCGCGGCGTCAGGCGGTAGAAAGCTCAAGTGTAAACCAAGTTTCCCTTTATTTTCCTTAATTTAGCACTGTTCCAGGCGCGGCAATGTCGCCCGGGTGACACACGGACATCGCTCGCCAGCTCGCCGCGACAGCGCGACAGAGCGACAGCGCGACACGCGCTTTGCGCGGGCGCATCGAAACGGTGTTCGGGGCTCTCAGCCTATTCGCGCCCCGGCGGCGTCCCGTACGGGTAGTAATCCGTCAGCGTCACGTTCTCGTAAGGCAGCGCATCCAGCGCGTTCGTGCCGACGAACGGACCCGGCGCATCGACGAGGATGATCGTCTTCGCGTAGCCGGTTTCGTCGAAGCCGCGCCGGAAGTGCACGCGCGACTTGAGGACGAACACGTCATAGTCATCCGGATCCAGCGGACCGAAACGAATCTCGTCGAGCCAGATCACCTGCTTCAATGCGGGCGTGATGATGACCGTGTTGCGGTCGCCGAAGTCGACGACGGCCACCTGCGGATAACGGAACGCCGGACCGAAATAGCTCAGCGTGCCGTCAACCTGGACGGGTTCGCCGCTCGATGGCGCAGCAAAGCCGCCGACTGCCATGCTGAACAGGTCGCCCGCTTGCGCGTTCGCGGCGGCCAGCGCTTCGATGATGCGCTCGTCGCGCACGGTCGCGACCAGCACCCCGCTCATCGGCTTCTCGACGACCTGCTGCAAGGTGAATGTCGAGTCGCCGCTGCGGTCACTGTAGTCTGCCAGCACGATCGGCGTCGCGCCCTCGGCAAATGCCGTCGAGGCCCGGTTCGCGGCCGCCTCGGGCCGCGCCGGCACGTCGCCGAACAGGCCCTCGCGGACCCGCCAGAAGAAGTCCGACATGTCATCCGCAATCCGGTCGGCCAGTTCCTGGTCATCGTTGGTCATGACATGGATCGTCGCGCCAACGTCGGGCACGTCGGACCACGGGAAACCGTAGGCGACGCTGACGTAGACATCGCGCTCGCGAGACTCCCAGCGCCTGGCGCGCTCCATGATGTCCATCGACGGCGACTGGCCGGTCCACTGCAGGACCGTCGGCGTGATGACGCCGGGTTTACGCGTCGCGGTCGTCGGCGTGTAGAGACCCTTGGCAATGCGCACGAGCGCTCGCGCCGAGCGTTCGCCCTGCACGTAGGAGTCGTAGTGCGGGTAGCGCTTGGTGATGAACGCCATGTCGGCCCAGCGCAGGAACTCCTCGTCTTCGTTCGCGTGCAGGTCGAAGGAACCGACGATCGGCACGTCGGGCCCGACGACTTCGCGAAATCGCTTTGCGATCTCCGCTTCGGGGCGGGGCACGTTGCGTACCGCCATCGCGCCGTGCAGCGCAAGATAGACGCCGTCTACCGGCATCGCTTCGCGGAGGTCCTCCAGCATGATGGCCAGGAAATGTTCGAACGCGTCTTCGGTCGTCCAGGCCGCGGACGAGCCGCCATAGACGCCGGCCGGCGACTCCAGCCCGACGAGTTCGACGTCATCGTATTCCTGAATCGCGCGGACGAAACCGGGGATGTAGGAGCCGGCCTCGAAAACTTCGTCGCCGACGTACGGCGGGCGGAGCTTCGTCCAGCGCTCGATGTCGCTGTCGCCGCCCGGACAGAAGGTGCAGGTCTCGTGCGAAAAGGTCATGACGGCGAAACGGAGCTTCTTGTCGACGGCCTGCTCGACACTCGTCGTCGTTTCCCGGGCGCAGCCCGCAATAGCGGCCGCAGCGATCAATGCGATGAGCGTTCTCATTATTTTCTCCCCCTCGATCCCGACGCGCCCAGCGCCGGTCGCGACATTGTAGCCCAGAGCGCCACCCGAGCACTTTGTACTACACTCAAGCCGGTGCAATGCCCGGGGGAGCCATCATGTTCAAGCGCAATTTCTTCGTCGCCATCGTCAACGCAGGGCTACTTGTCTTGGCGGCGAGCGCCGTCTCGCAGGAGGCGCACCGGGAAATCCTGCGCGACAAGCTGCAGTCGGATCTTATGGCCGTCATCGAGGGCTATGCAGGCGTCGCGGGCCTGCACATCGTCGACCTGACCAGCGGCGATCGCTGGGCGATCCGCGACGACCTGGTATTCCCGCAGGCCAGTGCGATCAAGGTGCCGATCCTGCTCGAGCTGTTCCGGCGCGCAGAATCCGAGCCGGAGATACTCACGAAGCGCATCGAGATGACGGACGAGGTGCGCACGCTCGGCAGCGGCGTGTTGCGTTACCTGACCGACGGCGGCTCGGCGCTGTCACTCGAGGACTACGCGATCTACATGATCAAGTACTCGGACAACACCGGCACCAATGTGCTGATCGACGAGCTCGGCATGGAGGCCATCAACCGGCTGTCGGCGTCACTGGGCGCCAGTCAGACCTTGCTGCAACGCCACATGATCCGGCCCGACCAGTCGGTCGTCGGCAACGAGAACCTGTCGACGCCGCGGGGTGCGGCGACGATCATGGAGAAGATCGCCGCCTGCGACTTGCCGATGCGTGAGACTGCGTGCGCGCGCGTCCGCGAGATTCTCGAACTGGAGAAAGACGGGGCGCTTCGCACCCCTGTTCCTGACGAGATTCCGATCGCCTTCAAGACCGGCGGCATCACGGGTGTCAGCACGGTCTGGGGGATCGTCGACGTGCCGGACCGGCCCTATGTCATCGTCGTGATGTCGAACTACGGCGGCGACGGCGGCGCCGTGATCGAGGAAGTTTCGCGGCTCGCTTACGACTACTTCAGCCGCCTCTCCGGCATCACCGAATACGGCACGCGCGTGCCGCTGGAGGTGAAGCAGAATGCGCAGGAATAAGTGACCGTGCTGCCGTTCCGGATCGATTCGACTATTATTCCGGGCAGAAACGTTTTACTTCTGCGGTCGTCATGCGATTGAGCCGACATCCCGAAGTGCGGCTTCGAGCTTTCCGTCTGGCGATCGGATCTGCCGGCATATTGCTTCTGACCATAGCCGGCTGTGCCTACCAGAGAGATTCGATGACCCGGGAGGTGGCCCTCGTATTTCCCCTGCCACAGGTTGCGGCGGCAGGACCCGATTCGGCGGCTGATTTCCTCAGCTACGAACGAAGCGTCATCGAACGGCGGTTGCAATCAGGTGTGGGACTGTCATTTTCAGGCGGCGGCTCCCGCGCGATGTCAGCCGCGATGGGCTATCTGCGGGGACTCGATGCGCTCGGCGTCCTCGAGCACGCCGACTACCTTTCCGCGGTATCAGGGAGTGCGNNGGACCGGTTCGCGCGCCCCACGACTTATCCTGGTCAAACCTTGTCGCGCAGACGCCGAACAACATGGGCAAGGTCCCCCAGCACCTCGGCTTCCTGCAAGATACCGAGGCTGTCCTGAAGATGATAGCGACTTACGGGTATTACGAGCACGACATTTGGGTTCGGCTCACCGGTGACCGGATCCTTGGGCCGTTCGGCCTGAACGATCTCAATAGCAACGGCAATCCAGACAGATTTTACAGTTACACCCCTGACTACCTGGAGCAGGAGATACTCACCGCGAATCCACACCTGTCGGCTGATGATTTCCACCTGGTCGAGCGAAAACGCCCGTTCCTGATCATAGGCGCCAGCCTCTTTTCAGGGTCCGGGCATGACGGCGAGTTGCTGCCGGTCGAGTCGACGCCGTTGGGAATCGGCATTCGCGGCACCTTTCGGGCTGCCGAGGACAGCCAACGGCTCCTGGGCGGCGGCCTGGTGCAGCCGTTCGCATTCGGAAGTGCCGACCAGGCACAAGCAGGCGACGACCGGATCGCGCTTGAAATCGGCAATCGATTTTCGCTGTCGGATATTACCGGTCTGAGCAGCGCCTTTTTCGCCGAGGTCGTCGAAACCCGGATCCCGATGCTTGGCGACCTCGTGCCCCGATACAGCTACTGGCCGGTAGGCAACCCCGCTCAACCGGCCTCCGTCCACAGGTTCGCGGACGGGGGCAATCTCGAAAACACGGGAATCAATGCCCTCCTGGCGAGGGGCGTGAAAACGGTGATCAGTTTCGTCAACGCGGACGTCGAGATTGAATCGATCGGCGACAATGGCGGAAAACCCGTTGTCCGGGTCGACTCCTCGATACCTCCTCTTTTTGGATTTGCCCCGCTGGGCGACTCTGATCGTTATCGTCGGTATGCCGATGGCGACATCAATGGGGACGAGGCCGTATTTGCGGATAACCAGGTCTTCGAGTCGCACAGATTTGACGAGCTCACCGCGCAGCTGCTGCAGGCCAGGATGAACGGAGGTCCGGTCATGTACTTCCAAAAAGGGCTCAACGTGCTGTCAAATCAGAAGTTCAATATCCACGGTGAGATGCTTGACCCGAAACAACAGGTGGACATTCTGTGGGTCTACCTGAGCAAGGCGGAGAACTGGTGGAACCGCCTGCCCGAGGCGCTGCGCTCACGGATCGCGGCAGAACATGAGGAATTCGGAAACTTCCCTCACTACAAGACCGGCACGCAGATCGAACTGTCCGCGAGGCAGGTCAACCTGCTCGCGAACATGACGTCCTGGATGATCACGCAGGACCTCGATGTCGTGCCGGGAAGCGTCGAAATGACCAGCAACGCGCTGGTTCGGTCCATGTTCGGACAGGAATGAAGTTTGTCAAAAATGTCGCTACGGCAGAACTTTACCGTTCTTGCGGAGCGCTCGTCTCAGCCGTGGTTGGCGTCGGCGTCTCGGGCCCTGTCGTGGCCGAGTCATCCGCGGCCTCTTCAGCAGGCTCCGCACTCCGATCACCGGGTTCGCAGTAGCGATCCAGGCTGTCACACCAGTCTTTCGGTTCCTTGGTGCGCATGTCGTTTCTTACCTGACGGTAAGCGGCGGTGTGCAGATAAAGTTCGCGACGCAACTCGTTGATGTAGCCGAGGGGCCGCAGATCCTCGACGCCATGCCAGGGGTTGAAAGACATCGACTCACACATCGCGTTCTGATCCGGCGTATCGAACTCCTGCCGGGGAATATGCAGGCGCGCAACAGGCACAAAAGGAGAGTCTTTCTCGGACCACGCGACCGTCGTGTCCTGAATCGGCATCCGTTTGTCCGGTTTTCGCAACTGCACCATTAACTCGAAGCAGGCGTCTCGTGACCTCAGGACATGTTTCATGGCCTCTCGTAAAAAGTTCGGGTCTTGGTCGTTAATCCCCTCCGCTTCGTAGACCTCACAGGACCGCGCGCTGTACTTCATCTGGTGTGGCCCGAGTTGATAAGCGGACATGCTGTAATACTGGGTCGACAAGGGAGTTGGCGGTGGCTTCTTGCGCGTTCCCAGGCCGAGATACAGCTGGCGCAGCCTCCACTTGAAAGGGTTGATATAGCGTGGACCGAGAAAGTAGGTAAAAGGTCTGCCGTCGGCAGAGGCTTTTTCGAGCTCCCGATATTCTTCGATGGATCTTACGAAGAACGCGGGCGAATTGATCATCACGAAATCCTGCGTGTTCCCCGCGAGATCCGGGGGCAGCAGTTGCCTCCCGGGTACTCCCATAACCTTGATCGCCATGCCCCTCGCGTCCGGTTTGGGGTCTGGAAGCGCCGGTACGGTGCCGTTTGAGAAACGCACCCAGCTCTCGTACTTGCCCGGCTCGGCAAAGATACCGTGGTTGTAGATCGAATCGGTCCTGAATACCTCGAACTCTGCGCGGACGCAGCCATGAGACTTGGAATGTGCATCCCGCTCGTAGCGGGGGGTCCGATAGGTGTTCACCAGCGTCCGCACGGATTCGACAATTGCACCTGTGTCCGTGCGGCGATTGCCTTTGCCGAGCTCACTGTCGTCGACGAGGTCGGCGTCAGGGTCGCGGACGGCGCCCGCGACCATTTGCCACGTGAATATGCTGACGAACAGGCCGGCATAGATAATGATCACGTACAGCCCGATCTTCAGCCAGTGGCGCACCCGGTACCACATCACTGCTTCTCCGGCCAGACTACTTCGTCACAGTGCGGACTGGACTCCGGATTCGGCCGCGTGCCGTCTTCATGGACTTTCAGGTATTCGATGATGGCCATGCGTTCTCGCTCGGTGAACTGGCGACAGTAGCCTGGCTTGTCAGGAATGGCGTACCCGATCACGCCGTCGCCGCACAGTCCGTCATTGAACTCATGCCCGAGATTGGAGTTGCCGGTCTCCGACGTATCGAATTCAAATGCTCCCTTGAATTTACTGACGTCGAGTCCGAGGGCGACCGGATCATATTCCTTGCGCCCCAGGTAAAAGACCTGGTCGCGTTCCTCCGCGGGCAGGAGTAACTGGTAAATACTCGGCACCGATCCGTTGTGCAGGAACGGCGCCGTGGCCCAGACGCCCTCGAGCGGCCTTGGACGATATGCCCGCCAGGCGACCGGATCGTCGACTTCGCCGAAACCGTCCAGATCGCCAACGGCATGCGCAGTCTCCGGTTTGGCGTGGTAACCCGTCTCGTCCATCAGTCCCCATTCCCGGTACTGCTTTTTTCGAACCTCGCCACCGATGTATTGCAGGCCTTGTGCAAAGCCCGTTTTCGACGGGTCCGGGATGTGCTCTTTGTCACTCTTTGGAAGACGCAGGATCGACCCGGACTGTTGGCTTTTCTCCACGAGCTCGACCAGCGGCGTGAGGTCGAACGTGTTGTTGATCATGTTCATCGCCGACGTGGCGTCGGTACCGATGTAATCCAGCGGTATGTGGATCATCTCCCAGTAGCCGCCGCGTTGCCACTGATCGGAGTACTCCTGTGGCGCCCGGCCGAGCCAACGGCTGTCGGCAACCTGCACCTGCGGATGATCCCGATGATCCGTCAGCTCGATGAGGTCGCCGTTGTCATCAGTCATGAACGGCCCGTGGCAGGTCGTGCACGAATGGTTTTTAGCGGTCTGCTCGTAATCGATCTTGCCGTTCTCGGCGAACCGCGGGAATGGGCCGTGGCAGTCTTTGCAGACTTCATTGAAGATCTTCTCGCCTTCGTCACGAAGCGCATGATCGATATCGCCGAACAGGTCTTGCGGCCATTTCGGCGGCTCGAGGTGCTGCAGCGTGGTCTCGATGCAGTGCACCTCCGTCATGAGCACGGAATTGTCGTAGAGCTGGTCTTCATGGGTGAGATTGAGTCGCGCGCGGGTTCCCAGCGCCTCGTTAACGTTGCGCGCCATTGCCTGGCGGACGGACCCCATCCACTGCACCCAGTCGAAGGCCCAGATGTCCCATACATGCGGGTAGTTGACCGGCGCATCGGCGATCTTGTAATTCTTTGGCGTCAGGTTGTCGCCGTATACGGTATTCGCGATTCGACCGAGTCCATCGGTACGGCCATATCCTTCCTCGGTTGGGTACAGGAAGAAATTGTGCCGGCCGTAGGTCAACGCTTCCTTGATCGTCTGCCAGACAGCGCGGCTGAGTTTCGTTTTCTCGGCGGCATACTGCTCCTCCGGCACATGCTCCAGAACCTTGCGGGCAAAACGCGCGAACTTGACTCGATTGATGTAGGTCGTGAGCAACGACACCACCGCGTTCGCGATGAACTGGGTCGGCTCGAGCGACGGCAGCGCGTGACCCCCGGGGCCGCCGTCGATGACCAGCGCAGTCCCGCGGTAGCTTAGCTGTGCTGAATGACAGGCCGCACAGGATACGTCCAGAATTTTCGCGTCTGACGCCTTGTCATAATGCCAGGTCAGACCGACGGGCAAATCATGCGGATTATCCGCGGTTGGCGTTTGCCGTGGATCGTAGATATAGCCGAGGCTCTGCATATACTCGCGAGTTACCAGGGGCTTTTTGCCCACCGGCCTCTCGAGCGCAGCAATCCAGTCATATTGAAGGCCGAAGAAATCGGTTCCTTGCGGCAATCGGTAATAGTGCTGCCTCTGCTCGTCACACCAGCCCTGGTAGCTCGGCATCCGGATATCGTTAGCAGGATCGTCGGGGTTATCGTTGCTGGGCTCTGGGTTCGGACACTCCCTGGGATCTTGCCCCGGGTTCAGAAACCGGTACTCCGTGATGGGCCGGTAACCGGGAATGTTCGGGTAATTCGAGATATACCAGAGATATCCGAATGTGCCGACGAACAACAGCACGACAAGCGAACCGACCGTTTTCAGTGCACCTTTCCAGGTAAACAGGCCGCGCAAGAATCGGCGAATCCGTGTCAAGAACATTGTTTCACTCCCGAGGCGTCGAAGTTACTGCCATTGAAATTCAGCGGCAGCCCTGGCACCGATGCCTTCATCGTGAGCAGCAAGCCTGCGGCGCCGCAGGTGATATAGGCCGTCTTCATGTCCTTTCCGCCGAAACAGATATTGGACGGCAGCGGCGCGAACTCTTTGCTCGGCAGCTCGATAGGCACGAAATCGACGTCACCGTCCGGAGATATCACCGATATGCCGCCGTTTGAAATGGGTGCATTGCCTTCCGGCAGCATCGTGGCGACATAGACATTGCCTTCTTCGTCGACGGCAAGCGAATCGAGCACGGATTGACCGGTCGGGTCCGCAGTAAGCAGGTGGGAGCCGTCGATCACGGCCTTATTCGGGGCGATCACGCCGGGCTCCGGTATGTCGTAGTAATTGACTTTTCGTTCGAACGTCAGCGCCACGTAAAGGCGCTTGCCGTCCGGCGAAAGGCCGATACCGTTGGGGGAATTCAGCGGATACACCATCTGCCGGATCGCGTCGCCTTTGGGCGATGCGTAGTAGACCGCCGTGATGTCCCGATCACGCGAACGGATCTTGCCATAGTCGGTAAACCATGCCCCGCCTGCTGCGTCGAACACGATGTCATCGGGCCCGCTCAGCCGGTAGGGCGGGTTCCAGTAAGCATTTGGCGGCGCATAGCGTTCCGTACATTCGGTATACAAGATTTCGACCGCGCCCGTGGACGGATCCACCTTTTGCAGGCTGCCCCCACAGTAGTCGCTCGGCTGGTTACCGCCCACCCAGAGTTGCTGCTTGTTCGGTAAAGGAATCGGCAACCAGTCGAATCCGCCGTCGTTGCAGACATAGATGTGCCCGTCCGGACCCACTGCCGCGCCGTTCGGGCCTCCCGGGAGGTCGGTAATTTTTCGGGAAGGTCCTCCGCCGGGCGGGACAATAGACAACTGCTGTCCCATTATTTCGACAAGAATGATACTGCCGTCGCTGCAGTGTATCGGCCCTTCAGGATACTTAAGACCCGAACTCATTATTTCGACCGATGATTTGTCGAGATTCGACATTGGCGCTCTCCTTCGCTTTCGCTCGTTATTCGATCAGGCGATACTCTCGAAGGCCGCCCACGAATGGCTCTGCCTCATCCTTGCCTCCGACGATCAAGTAAACGTTTTCTGCATACAACTGTGTCGTCAGGTAAGGGTTGATAGACAGGGCATTGTCAATCGCAGCCCTGGCCGCCTCGACGTCATCTTCCAGACAATAGGCATTTGCCATGATGAAGTAATTGTGGATCCAGCTCGGCTGGCCGACGAGACTCTCCTTGGCAAGTGAAACGGCCTTTTCGTTGTTCCCCAGTCTTTGCTCGGCGAACGCCAGGAAGAAGTTCCAGTATGGCGCCGACGGATGTTTCGGCGCAGTCGCGAAGTTCTCCAGCACCAGTTGACGGCCTTCCCGTGCGCCTTCCTCTCCACCGGTCAGGCTCAGGAGCAACGCCAGGTAGCCGCGGGATATCAGGTTGAGCGGCGCGATTTCCAATCCCCGCCTCAATGCCAGCTCGGCTTTATGTTTTTCGCCCAGGTTCTGCCACACGACGCCGGCATTTTCCAGGACGTCGACATCGTTCGGGGCCTGGCTATAGGCAATCTCTATCAATTCCCGGGCTTCCTCGACGCAAGCGTCGTAGTCCTCGCAGATGCGAGTGGTCATCTGTTGTGCCAGCAACATTGCCAGGGCGGCTCGCGCGCTTGAATAGTCGGGATCGATCTCTATGGCGCGCCGCAACAAGTCGCATGCCTGCAGAATTCCCTGCGGGGTGAACGTGGTCAGCCAGAAGTGATAGGCCTTTTGCACCAAACCCCAGGCATCCAGCTGGTGATCGGGCGTGGCGCCGGCCAGGAGCGTCTCGGCGAGCTTCACCTCACCGAGCACGGCCCCGACGATGCACTTCGCAATGTCGTGCTGGACTTCGAAAAGATCGTCAAGGTCACGATCGTAAGTGTGCGCCCAGATCTCCGTGTCGCTTTCAGTGTCCGTCAATTGTGCGATGACGCGAATTCGGTTTTCAGCCCGGCGAAGACTGCCCGTCAATACGAAGCAGACATTGAGTTGTTCGGCGACCTTTTGGATATCCGCCTGACCACTTCGATAGCGGAACGAGGAAATTCGCGAGCTTACGCGTATGTTCGGCACCATGGTGACGTGCGCGATGACCTCAGACGTGATGCCCGAAGCCAGGAACTCATCGTCCTCGTTCTTGGACAGCGCATCAAACAGCAGGATGGCGATCGAGAAATGCTTGTCATGGATCGGCTGGGGTTGTTCAAGCTCGCCCGGCGCATGCTGCCCTGATCTCACAATCTTTGCAGTGATGCCGGTCGTGTGCCGCATGATGGGCGCGAACACGAAGCGCAGCGCACCATACAGGATGCCTGCGATGACAGTGATCGCGGCGATAGCCGAAAGCGCAGCCTCGTTCTCGGTCAGCCACCCGACAAGGATATCGAGCATTTGCACAGCGTTATTCTTTGTTATTTATGTTAATTATAAACCAAACTGGTACGGGACACAGCTAATTACCCGTATTCCGGATGCCTGCCTGGCAAACCGCAGGGCGCTGACTCTGCTTATTCCAAGCAACCAGGCGAAGGCAACCGCGTCTTAGCGCCCTGGCGGACCGCTCGCTCATTCGAGTCGACCGCTGTCTGCAGTGGTAAAGACAATCTCAATCGGTCACCGCGAACGGGATGCGCTTCAGCGCGAGCTGACCGTTGCTCATCACGAGCAGGACATCCTGCAGGCCCTTGACCTCCTCCAGCGGATTCGTGGGTACCACGATCATGTCGGCTTCGTAGCCTTCGGCAATGCGCCCGGTACGGTCGTCGACGCGCAGCAATTCGGCCGCGCTTGTCGTGGCTGCCTGCAGCGCCTCGAAGTGCGTCATGCCGAAATTCACGAAGGCCTCGACCTCGAGCGATATGCGGTTGATCGACGTCTCCTCGTAGTAGTTGTCGGCGCCGGTCACGATCCTGACGCCCATCGCGTAAGCCTCGCGGATGACTTTCTCGAGCTGCGGCAGCATGTGCATACCGCGCAGTCGCAGGACGTAGTTGTTGTCCTCTTCGTCGAGATCCTCGATGGTGATCCAGGTCGGCACGAGCCAGGTGCCGCGCTCTTTCATGAGCTGCATGGTCTCTGTGCTGAGGTAGGTGCCGTGCTCGATGCTGCGCGCGCCGGCGAGCACCGCGGCGCGCGCGCCCTCGTCGCCGTGTGCATGCACCATGACGGGGATGTCGTGCTTCGCGGCTTCCTCGACGATGACGCGCAACTGCCGCTCGGTATAAACCTGCTGGCGCGGATCGGTGTACGGCAGGCCGGCGCGCTGCGTGCCGCGGGTCTTGATGAAGTCCACGCCACGATCGGCGTTGACCTGGACGACGAGGCGCAGGTCGTCATCCGAGTGAACGCCGTCGTGCAGCTCGGCGAGGCGCGGATCCGAGAGGAGCGCGGGACCGAGATTGGGTGTGATGAATATGCCTGCCGCGACGATCTCCGGGCCGGGGATCTGCCCCGTGAATACGAGCTCGCGAATACCGACGTCCTGGAACGCGCTGACGCTCGCGCTGCGCACGGTGGTGACGCCGGAGTCCAGCGCACGCTGCGCCCTGTCGAGCGAATCGATATGCGTATGGACATCGATCATGCCGGGCATCAGGTAGTTGCCCTCGACGTCGATGACTTCGTATCCGTCGGGGATGTCGCGCGCGCCGATGCGTTCTATCCTGCCGTCGTTGACGAGGATCGTGACATTTTCGGAGATGCGCTCGTTGACGCCATCGAAAAGATTGGCGTTGGTCAGCGCATAGGCGCCGTCATCGGCGCGCGCCGCGACCATGATCATCGATCCCGCGAGCACGGCGAATAGCATTCGGTTCTTGTTCATATGAGTCTCTCTGGAAATCTGCAGCGAATTCAGGGGACGGGCCGCGGGTGACGCAGCCAGCGGCCAGGCTCGGCGCCCTCGACGATTTCACCAGCGTCCAGCACCACCGTACCGTTGACGATGACATAGGAAATGCCCTCGGTCATCTGCGCCGGTTCGGCATACGTCGCTCGCTCCCGAACCGTCGCCGGATCGAAAACCGTGACGTCGGCGTCCATGCCGATCTGCAGTCGCCCTTTGCGCGACATGGCCGGAACGGATTTCTCGAGCCGGCGTGCCGGCAACAGCGTGATCCTGGCGATACCGTCCATCCAGTCAAGCACCTCCAGCTCACGGACGAAACGACCAAGGAATCGACCGAAGGTGCCCGTGCTGCGGGGATGACCGCGGCCGTTGACGAGCCCGCCGCCGTCGGAGCTGACGATGCCGAGCGGGCTTTCGAGACCCATGATCATCTCCGCTTCAGGGATGAACTCGGTTTGCACGCTGAGCGCGCCGGGCTGCGCCCTGAGTTCGTAGAAGCGCTCCTCAGTCAGCCTTTCCTGGGTCTCGGCGACGTAGATGTCGGAATAGGTCGCGCCGCCGAAGCGTTCCTGCCAGCCCTCGTCGAACAGCGCCGACTGCAGCCGGGTCTGATTGCGCGTCCACACGTGGAAGTCGAAGCCGACATCGACGCCGCGGGCCGCAGCGCCCTCGATCAGTGCGATCGACAAAGGCGCCGAGCCGACGGTCGAGGAGATGAGGTGCGCCAGCTGCGCCTGCGCGCCCGTTGCCGCCGCCATGGAGATAACCTCCATGGTTGCAAGGCTCATCGTAAGCGGGAATATGTTGCCCTTGTAGCGCGCGTGCAAATGGCACGGCACACCCTCGGCCGCGGCAATTTCGAACAGCGCAAAAATTTCCTCGTACGACGCGCCGGGCGTGTAGTTGATGCCGAAACCGATGCCGACCGCACCGTCCCGGATCGCCTGGACCGCGAGCGGCCGCATCGCCTCGATCTGCCCGGGCGTCGCAGGCTGGTAACGGTCGGTCGCGCCGACGGCTTCGCGAAGCTCGGCGTGGCTGACCGTCGCCGCGTAGTTGACCAGCGGTCCCACCGCGCCGTGATCACGCGCGTACTTCGCGACGTCGACCGGCCCGCCGTGCATGCCGAGCACCGTCGTGACCCCGTCGCCGATCTTGAATTCGTGCGCCGATTTTTCCTGGCGGATGCTCGCGAGAATATCCACGAAGCCGGGTGCGACGATCTGCCCCGTGGCGTCGATGACCTTGCGCCCCTGGATGTCGTCCACGGTAATGGCCTGAATCTGGCCGTCAACGATACCGACATTCGCCGTTTCGTCGCGCCCCGTTTCCGGATCCATGACGCGACCGCCGACGATGACCACGTCGTAGAGTTCCTGCGAGCCGGCTGCCGCCGGTGCCAGCAGTGACAATGCCAGTAAAGTCGCCAGAAACCGAATGTTCATTGCCTTCCCCTCTCTGCCCCCGCAAAGAAGCATAGGTGAATCGCGCAAGGTTGGCGACGAATCGCACCTGCAGGCGGGCGACGCGAGGGGCAGTGCAAAATCAGCGTCGCGCCGGGTCGGCGGGCGCGCAAGCCCGGACCCGGTTCTGGCCGGCGTCGGCAGCCCGCTTTTGCGTGCTGACGAGGCCGCCGTCGGGCGACCAGTGGTGGAGCATGTAGATCGCCTGTCCGTCCGCCTCCTCCTCGTCGATCCCTTTGCGCAGGTCCACGGCGACGCTCGGCATGATGCGCGCCCGGGTGCCGGCCCAGTCCCGTTCGACCGGCCAGTGGACGTGGCCGAGGATGAGCGCCTCGACCTGCGGGTGGCGTTTGATCACGCGCTCGAGACCGGCCCGGTGTTCGGGCCGCCGATATCCGCCGACGTAGTGTTCGCCGACGTCGAAGGGTGGATGGTGCATGAACAGAATGGCGGGCTGGTCCTGTTGCTGGCCCAGTATCTCGTCCAGCCAAGCCTGTCTTTGTTCGCAGAAGACGCCCTTGCGTTCCCCGGGCAAGGTCGAGTCGAGTGCGATCAGTCGAACCGGGTAATCCTCGATCACGTACTGGAGAAGGTCGGCCGTTTGAGCGAAGTACGGCTTGTCGCCGAAGGCGGTACGCAGCTTGGCGGCGTCGTCGCGGTTTCCCGGCACGAGGTAGAGCGGCGGCTCGAGCGGCGCCAGCGCCTCTTGCAGCACTGCGTACTCGTCGGGCTGGCCGTGCTGCACGGTATCGCCGGTGAAGATCACCGCGTCGGGCTGCCGGCGATTGATGTCCGCGACGCATTGCCGCAGCCACTCCTCCCGGCAGGCTTGCGACGGATGGTCGGAGCCGCGCGCGAGGATGTGCGTATCGCTTAGCTGCGCGATCAGCATACGGCGTTCAGTGCGCGGCGCTGGCTAGTCGACAATGTGATAGACGGGAGCCTTCTCCAGCGCCCACGTATTGGATTGCCGATCGTACTGGGACAAGGTAAAGCAGTGCCAGTTGTCGTCGTCGAGCTTCATGTGGTCGCCGCGATAGTAATAACCCGGCCAGCGCGTTTCCGTGCGGAACAGCGTGTGATGCGTCACCGATTCGGACGCCACCAGTCGGTGGTTCAGCTCCCAGGCGCGTTGCAGCTGGTGCAGGTCCTCGGCGCCGATGTGGTTCATGTCTTCCCTGAGCATGCCGAGCAACTCGAGACCGCGCGACAGCAGGGGCTCGTTTGTCATGTAGTGCGAGCTGATGCCGCCCACGTACTCGTCCATGATCTTCTCGAGGCGCTGCAGCCCCTGGATCGGCAAGATGTAGCTCGGCGAGACGGTGCCCGCGACGATCTCGTTGCGGCCGACCTCGTAATTTTCCAGCGGCTTGAATACAAGCTGTTTCAGGTTTTCGTATTCTTCCTCGCTGACCTGCGGCGCGTCCTTGCCCATGTCATTGACGTAGTTGACGGCGGCCTTCGCTGCGATCCGTCCCTCGGTGTAGGAACCGGAGGAGAACTTGTGGGCAGTGCCGCCGATCGTGTCGCCGGCGCCGAACAAGCCGTCAACGGTCATCATCCGGTTGTAGCCCCACTGGTACTCATCCGGGGCATAGTCTTCCGGACCGCTCGCCCATGCGCCGGAGCAGGTCGCGTGCGAGCCCATGACGTAGGGCTCGGACGTGGTCAGCTCGGGGTTCGTGTGCTTGGGATCGATGTTCTGCGATGCCCAGACCACGGCCTGGCCGATGGTCATGCCGAGGAAGTTCTCCCAGCCGACGGTTTCCTTGTGCGGATCCTGGAAGGCCTCCTTGGTCACCATGCGGATCGGGCCCCTGCCCGCCTTGATCTCCTCGAGGAGCGCGTGGTTGCGCAGGCAGGTCGGCACCGGGTGGCGGTCGATGTAGTCGCCGACCAGTTCCTTGGTGTGCTCGTACCATGTGGATTCGTATTCTTTGCCGTAGGCGTTCTCGGTATAGGTCTTCAGGTGCAGGAAGTACGCGCCGACGGGCCCGTAACCATCCTTGAAGCGGGTCAGGACGATGCGGTTCTCCATCTGCGTCATCTTCGCGCCGACCTCGATCGGCAGGGCGTAGGCGCTGGCGCTGCTCCAGGGCGCATACCAGGTGCGGCCCATACCCTCGCCTACCGCGCGCGGCTTGTAGATATGCGATGCGCCGCCGGCCGCGACGATGACCGCCTTGGCGCGGAAGACATAGAAGTCGCCGGTGCGCACGTTGAAGCCCACGGCCCCTGCGACGCGGTTCTCCTTCGTCTTATCCATCAGCAGGTGAGTCACCATGATCCGGTTGTAGATCTCGGTGGCGGCCTTGCGGGCGGCCTCGGCGACGATGGGTTTGTAACTCTCGCCATGGATCATGATCTGCCACTTGCCTTCGCGCTGGTAGCGACCGGTCTCGGGGTCCTTCATCATCGGCAGGCCCCACTCGTCGAACATGTGCACAGTCGAGTCGACGTGCCGCGCGATGTCGTAACCCAGGTCCTCGCGCACGAGACCCATGAGGTCGTTGCGCGCATAGCGGACGTGATCCTCGGGCTGGTTCTCGTCCCACTGCATGCCCATGTAACAGTTGATGGCGTAGAGACCCTGGGCGACGGCGCCGCTTCTTTCGATATTCGCTTTCTCGACACAGACGATCTTCAGGTCTCTACCCCAGTGGCGCGCCTCGTAGGTGGCGCCGCAGCCGGCCATGCCGCCGCCAATGACGAGCACGTCGGAGTCGACGAATTTTGTTTTTCTTCGGGAGAACAGACCCATTACTCGACTCCCTGCTTGAGTTTGTCCCGGGTCAGCGCGGGCAGGCCGCCGTCGATGTTCAGCAGATCCGGTTCACGGGCGAGCTCCTGGCTCTTGAAATCCTCTTCGCTCGGCGGCGGCAGGTCCGCAGGCGACGGGATCGATCCCCACGGCGTCGTGCGGATCGGGGACACGAAGTTCTTTTCATGCCCGTTGCGGAACTTGATCTTCCAGGAGATCGTGCCTTTCTCTTCCTCACGCAGCGCACGCACGCTGTGGCCCAGCGGGGCGAAGTCCGCGTAGCCGCGCGCGTCGATCGCGTTCTGCGGGCATGCCTTCACGCAGGAGTAGCATTCCCAGCACATGTTGGGCTCGATGTTGAGCGCGCGACGATAGGTCTTGTCGATGTGCATGATGTCGGACGGGCAGATATCGACACAGTGTCCGCAACCATCGCAGCGAGTCATGTATACAAACGTAGGCATAGTATTCGGTTCCTCTAATCTCGAAGACCAGTCACGGGCTAATCAGTAATTACGCGGTTCGAACTCCGCGCTGCCAAAATCTTCCGGCTTGTCTGCCGGGGCCGGCAGGTTGCTCCTCGAGCCGTTGGCCGCGGACACCCGCTTCTCGAAAGCCGCCGCCGGTTTGAAGAACATGTGCGCAAACTTGGACCAGGGCACGGATCCGAAGAGTACGGTGGTGAAGATGATGAACAGGCCGAACGCGACCATCGTCCAGTCGCTGCCGCCGGCTTGCAGCCAGGCCCAGGCCAGCGCGAACGTGGCGCTGCCGAGCAGCGTCAGGACGAACAGGTCGGCCCGCATGATGCGAAACGGAGAGCTGCCTTCGGCAGCGACGTCGACGCGGATGAAAAACCAGAACCAGTAACCGCCGAGGCAGACCATCGCGGCGCCGGTACACCAGAGCTGCGGCAGGATGGCCGGCGTGGGCGTGGCCGGCGTCGGATACTGGAAGACCATGACGATGGTGGTGACGGCGAAGATCACGAATCCGTACATCGTCAGGAGGTGTGCCAGCCGACGACGTGCGCTGCAGAATTCGCCCGACGCGGCAACGTCGATGACGGCGGTCTTGATCGCTATCGACAACATCTCGCCACCGCTCACCTGTTGCGTCGCCGATTCCTTCGCCTTGCGCATGTTCTCGCGGAAATAGCGGGCACTCTGCTTGTGCAGGACGTCGTAGATCGTGCCGAGCGCGACGAGGGCGATCATGACGACGATGTAGGCCTGCATTACGCCGGGAGAAATGACCGCCGACAGGGCGGCGAACGGATTGCTCGTGAACATCTGGTTTTCCCCAAAATCAGCCAGTGATTACCGAATTACCCCGGTTCGTTGTCACGGGAGCCAAGATATATGCGCGGACATCCCCGGTCCATGCCGGCGTCTGCCGATGCCCTCGCCCTGTCGCGATATTGGCTTCCCGCCCTTTTCGTCAGGCGTTCTTAAGAATATTCGATTTTTCTAATAAATGGAAATTTTGCGTCCGCCGGGGTCATATCGTGCAACCGAATCCGGCGCCGGCAGCCACGGGCCGTGCTCGCCTCGAGCCGCGGTAAGCCGGCATTCGGCTGTCCCGGTATGCGCGACCGTCGAGTCACGGAACCCCTGTCCTTGCCTCAAGTCCACGCTATAGTACCGGCCGCGCGCGATGTCGCGCGCCAATTCGCTCGACTCGGCCGCCGGCCGGTCACTTCCCCGGGAGAGCTGCCTTGGGCAAAGTCTCGGCTTGCCTGTCCGTCCTGCTTACGGCCGCTGGTCTGGTCGGGGCACAGGAGCGCCCGGGCGAAATGACCGGCGTCGAGCTTGTTGTCGGCGAAGAATCCTCAGCGGCGATCGCTTTGCAGCGGCTCGATGACGCGCGCGCCGATATCCTTGTCGACGGCCGTGTCGACGAAACGGCCTGGCTCGAGCAGCCGGTCATGGGCAGCTATCGCGTGGTCGAACCGGACACGCTGGTCGCGCCGGCGTTCGCCACCGAACTGCGGATGTTCTACACGGAGCGCGGCCTGTATGCCGCTTTCGACATGGAGCAGCCGGCGGATACGCTCTTGCAGCGGCATGCCCCGCGCGACTCGTACGACGTCAATCGCGACACCGTGGGCCTCAACCTGGATTCATCGGGATCGGGCCGCTACGGCTACTGGATGACGCTGGCCCTCGGGGACGGGCAGATGGACGGCACCGTCCTGCCGGAACGTCAGTACAGCCGCGAATGGGACGGCGCCTGGTACGGCGCAACGCAGCAAACCGCGCGCGGCTGGTCGGCGGAGTTTTTCATTCCCTGGTCGCAGATGGCCATGCCGAGGGAAGACGGGGTGCGGCGGATCAATCTCTACAGCTCGCGAAAAGTCGCCTACCTCAACGAACGCTGGGGTTGGCCCGCGCTGCCGAGGTCGCAGCCGCGTTTCATGAGTCTCTGGCAACCCCTGCAGGTGGACGGTGTCGACCCGCGGCAGCAATGGAGCGTGTTCCCGTATGCATCGACGACACTCAACCGGGTGGGCGATGACCGCACGCGGGCCGGCCTCGACCTGTTCTGGAGGCCATCGTCGAACTTCCAGGCGACGGCAACGCTCAACCCGGATTTCGGTTCCGTCGAGTCGGACGACGTCGACGTCAACCTGACCTCGGAGGAAACCTTTTTTCCGGAGAAGCGCCTGTTCTTCCAGGAAGGCCAGGAAATCTTCAATACGACGAGCCGCGCGGATTCCGGCGGGCAGGCGAGATTGTCGGTCGTCAATACCCGGCGTATCGGCGGACGCCCGGGATCGCCGGACCTGCCGCCGGGGGTGTCGCTGCCGCGACGCGAGGAGTTGCAGCCCGCCGACCTGCTCGGCGCCGCCAAGGCAACCGGCCAGGTTGGCAGGGTCCGCTACGGCGTGCTGGCGGCCAGCGAGGACAATACCGATTTCACCGCCGGGGACAATAATGTCTACGCTACTGCCGGGCGGGACTTCGGCGTGGTCCGCGTGCTGTACGAGGACAACGTGAATGCCACGTATCGCGGTGTTGGCTTCGTATCGACCCTGGTCAATTACGAGGACTACGATGCCATCGTGCACGCCGCGGATTTCAAGTACCTGACGCTGAGCGGCAAGTGGAACTTCGAGGGGCAGTACCTGTACTCCGATCGCGATGCGCTCGGCGACGGCAACGGCGCGACTCTGGATATCGACTACGCGCCGAGGCAGGGACTGAAGCACACGATCAGTCTGTCAGACTTCGAGCCCGGCTTTGACATCAACGATCTCGGCTTCCAGACCCGCGATGACCTGCGCTTGGTCTACTACAGCGGCGAATGGATCAAGTCGGGACTGACGCGCATTCGCGACATGAAGGTCAGCGGCTTTTACGCCTACGGCAGGAACTACGACGACCTGGAGATTCGCGGCGGCGCCGGCGGCTCATTCGAATTCAGCCGCAACAACCAGGACCAGGTGTTCTTTTCCGCCGCTTTCTTTCCCGGCCGCTGGGAAGATCGCGAGAGCTTCGGCAACGGCACCTTCTGGATCAACGATCGCGGGCGCTTCGAAAGCAAGTACACGACGGATACGTCCAGGCCGTTGTCTGCATCCGTGCAGCTCGACTATGACGGCGGCGACCTGTACGGCGGCAGCTTCCGCAAGCGGGGCGAACTCACCTGGCAGCCGCGGGACAACCTCAACCTGTCGCTGGGCATTGCGCATACGGACCTTGACGGCTGGCTCCTCCACCAGGAAGACCAGAACTTCACCACGTTCTCGGGCGAACGCTGGGAGCCCGACCTGTCCCTCGATTTCTACCCGACTTCCAGACAGCAGCTGCGCGTCAAGCTGCAGTGGGTCGGCATCGAGGCGTTCGAAGATCGCTTCTACAGCCTGCAGTCCGATCCCGGCCGCCTGATCGAGGGGCCGAAGCCGCCCGGCGCCAGTGACGACTTCAGCATCTCGACCCTGAACTTCCAGGTCCGCTATCGGTGGCAGATCGCGCCGCTGTCGGACCTGTTCATCGTCTACACGAAAGGCGATTCGCGCCGCGTCGGCCGGGAACCGCTGCAGGACCTGTTCCGCGATTCCTGGGAGGATCCGCTCGTCGACCAGCTCGTGATCAAGCTGCGCTACCGGCTCGGTTCGTAAATCGAGGTTGCAGCCGCTCCGTTACCGTCGACGAGATACGCGTCCATCGCCACACGCCGAGCCCCGGCGTGGCTTTGCTAGAATTCATGAAAACACGAAATGTTGACGGGGAACCCCGATGGCCAGCACGCAACGACTGATCTTTACGCTCCTGTTTCTGCTCGCGGCGCCCGTGGCCGGCGCGCAGGAAGGGGCCGACACCGTATACCTGAACGGCAACGTCTACACGGTGGACGAGAACTTCGGCACGGCAAGCGCGTTCGCGATCAAGGATGGCTCGTTCATCTACGTCGGTGACGATATCGGCGCCCGGGCGCACGTCGGTCCGCTGACCTTCGTCGTCGACCTCGATGGCAGGACGGTGATCCCCGGACTGCACGATGCGCATATCCACATCCGCTTCGGCGAGCGCGAACTGTACCCGCGGATCCCGGACATCCGGGCGAGTCTCGGCGAGTGGGCCTCCGTCGAACGCATGCAGGACGTCGTCCGGCAGTCCCTGGCGACCGGCGCAGGCATGCGGCCCGGACCCGAGCCGCGCTGGCTGGTGCTGCGCGGCTGGATGTCGGACGTCTGGGAGCCGCCGGTGTGGCAGAAGGAGCTGATCGACGCCGTCGCGCCCGACAACCCGGTCTATATCATCCGCTATACGCACGGCAGCGCCGCGAACAGCAAGGCGCTGGAACTTGCAGGGATCACCGATGACACGCCCGATCCCGAGGGCGGACACCTGAAAAAAGACCAGAACGGCGAGCTGACCGGCGAATTCGTCGAACGGGCGCCGCCGCAACTGCTCGAACTCATCCCGCCGCTGCCGCCGATGACCGATTACGAATTATCCCGCAACCTGGTGGAAGGCACGCAGCTGGCGCTGGCCAGCGGGCTCACGACCCTGCACGGCGCCAGCAGCGGCACCAGCTACGACACTGTCATGCGCCAGCTGAAACTTTACGAAGTCGGCCTGCTGCGCGTGCGCATCAACCAGATGGTGAACGTCAACACCGCGTTCGAGATGGGCGGCCCGCTGAACTACGAGAACAGGTTCTTCGTGCAGTCCGTGAAGACTTTGCTCGACGGCGCGCTCGGTTCTCGCGGCGCGCACTTCCTCGAGGAGTATGCGGACTACCCGGACTTCCACGGCGAGCCGCGTTCATCCGAGGACGAGACGACCGCCCAGGCGATCAACCTGCTGAACATCGGCTTCAACATGCGCATCCACACGATCGGCGACGCCGCCAACCGTATCGCGCTCAATGCTTTTGAAGCGGCCCTGAAGCAAACCGGCAGGAACGGCCACGACGTGCGCTTCGCGCTCGAGCATGCCCAGGTCATCACCCCGGAAGACCTGCCCCGCCTTGCAAGCCTCGGCGTCATTGCCTCGATGCAGCCTCTGCACGCGACGGAGGACATGCACTTCGCCGAGGCCAGGCTGGGCGACGATCGCATGTTCGGCGCCTACGCCTGGCAGACCTTGTTGAAGAACGGCGTCGTGGTGGCGACCGGCACGGATTATTCCGTGTCGCCGTACAACCCTTTCTATACGCTGCACGCTGCGGTCACCCGCCAGGACCGGGAGAACAAGCCGCCGGGCGGCTGGTTCCCCGAAGAGGCGATGACCCGCGAGCAGGCTTTGTATGCGGCAACGATGGCCGGCGCCTACGCGATGCGGGCCGAGGACGTGCTCGGCTCGATCGAGATCGGCAAGCTCGCGGACTTCGTCGTCATCCCGGTGGACTACATGAGCATCCCGGCCGAGGACATCTGGAAGATCACGCCGGACATGACGGTCATCGGCGGCGAGGTGGTCTACACGAGGCCGATCGACGCGGACTGACGAGCACCCTGCCTTGTCGCCAGTGACCGCGGCAAGGCGGTCGATGGCTTACGGCACGTCGACGAAGCGGTATACGCCGCCGCTGTAGTCGACCACGTACAGTTCGCCGTCGTTGTCCTCGGCGAATGACGCGATGCTGATGTTCGTGTCGAGCAGCTCGGTGCCCACCACGCCCGGCTGGCTGTCGGCCGGGATCGCCCAGATCCTGCCCTGCACGAAGTCGCCGTAAACATACTGCCCCTGCAACTCGGGGATCGCCGCGCCGCGGTAAACATAGCCGCCCGTGACGGATTGCCCGGCGTCGCGGTCATACTCGGTGATCGGGTCCGTCAACGGACCCGCGTTGGCGCAATTCGACTGGTCGAAGTCGTGCGCGCCCTCGCGGCAGCGCCAGCCGTAATTGTTGCCGGCCTGGATCGTGTCGATCTCTTCCCAGGCCGACTGGCCGACGTCGCCCACCCAGAGCACGCCGGTCTGGCGGTCGAAGCTCCAGCGCCAGGGATTGCGCAGGCCCCAGGCAAAGATTTCCGGACAGTCGGCGCCGCCGAAGCCGTTCGTGCAGGGGTTCGCCGCGTTGGCGGCGAACGGATTGCCGGCGGGTATGGCATAGGGGCTCGCGGAATCGACATCGATGCGCGTCATCGTGCCGAGCAGGTTCGTCTTGTCCTGCGCGCGATCATTCGGATCGCCGCCATTGCCGCCGTCGCCCCACCCCGCGTACAGGAAGCCATCCGGCCCGAAGCTGACCTGGCCGCCGTTGTGATTGCTGAAGTCCTGCGGGATCGTGTGGACGACGTCCTCGACCGCGGGGTCCAGCGTCAGGCCGTTGTCAGCGCTGCCGAAGCGGCTGACGACCGATTCGAGGCCGCCGTTATTCCGCGTATAGGACAGGTAGACATAGAAATTGCCGTTCCCGAAGTCCGGGTGGAACGCCATTCCCAGCAGACCGCGCTCGCCCCCGTCGACGACCCGGGCGCTGATATCGATGAACACGCTGACGTCGTTGTCGGTGGGATTCGCAATATTTGGAAAAACCCGCACGATCCCCGCCTGCTCGACAAGGAACCAGCGCGAGCTGTCGCCGGGCGCCTGCATGAACGCGACCGGAGAACTCATCGTGACCTGTTCGAACACGCGTTCCAGGTCGACCGAAATCGGCGCGGGCGGCGGTGGTGGGGGCGGCGGCGGTACCGGGGGCGAGACGATCGTGCCCGAGCTGCCGCCGCCGCAGGCCGCGAGGCCGAATACGGATGCGAGGAAGAACGCGGGACGCCGCGTAAAAAGTCTGCCGATCATGAGCTGCCCTTGACTCGCCGGATTCACTGATCATCTTACGATGATCGCATCGACGGTCACAGTGTCCGCGGATCGCGACACCGCGGCGCTGTTGCCGGCGGCCGGCGCGGGCGCTCCCGCTGAGCGTCGCTGCCGCGGCGATTGCGGCGGCAGCGGAGTCGCAATCTTTTCGAAGCAGCTGCCCACAACAGGGATCATTTCCGTACAATCCCGGTCTATTTGAGCTGACGATCATGGTGGAAGCGCAGCCGGCGGAGGCCGGGAGGCCGCTTTCTTAAGGGGAACTAACGTGAAACAACGCATCTTCGCCGTCATGCTGGGCGCGGCGCTCGTTGCCTGCAGCCCGCAGCAAGCGGAGCAGGCGCCCGCCGAAGCCGAGGCGCTGGTCTCCGGGCTGGCCATCGAGAACATGGACAAGTCCATCCGTCCGGGAGACGACTTCTTCATGTACATGAACGGCACCTGGATCGACCAGACGGAGATCCCGGCGGACAAGGGCAGCTACGGCGGGCCGCAGATCCTGGACGACGAGTCCCAGGAGAACGTCAAGGCAATCATCGATGAGGCCGCCAGCGGCGACTTCGAGCAGGGCAGCGACGAGCAGAAAGTCGGCGATCTGTACAACGCCTACATGGACATGGACACGCGCAATGCAAAAGGTATCGAGCCGCTTGCGGCGCATCTCGAACGCATCGCCAGCATCGATAGCCTGGAAGACCTTGCGCGCTATATGGCCAACGGCAGGGCGCGTGGCCTGACGATGCCGATCGATCTCGACCAGCTGGTCGACTGGAACGACTCGAGCAAGTACTCGATCATCATCACGCAGGGAGGGCTCGGTCTGCCCGATCGCGAGTATTACCTGCTGGATGACGACAAGTCGGTGCAGATCCGCGAGGCCTATGTCGAGCACATCGCCAGGATGTTCGATCTCGCCGGCCTGGCCGAAGGCGCAGCCGCCGCGCAGTCGATCATGGCGCTCGAGACGCGCCTGGCCGAGCAGAACATGCCGAAGGAGCAAGTGCGTGATCGCGCCGCCAACTACCAGGTCTTCTCGCGCGACCAGTGGACCGACGTCATGCCGAACTTCGCGTGGCAGGCCTTCGTCGAGGCCTACGGCCTGCCGGAGATCGACTCGCTGGTGCTGTTCATGACCGACTACCTGGCAGCGCTCGACGGCATCCTGCAGGACGTCGATCTCGACACCTGGAAGACCTACCTGACCTGGAACGAGCTGAACAGTGCGGCGCACCTGCTGACGGCCGATCTCGACCAGCAGAACTTCGCGTTCTACGGCAGGACGCTTTCCGGCATCGAGGAGCAACGGCCAAGATGGCGCCGTGCGACGAACGCGGTCAGCGGCTCGCTCGGGGAGGTAATCGGCAAGGTCTATGTCGCCAGGCATTTCCCGCCGGAAGCCAAGCGCCGCATGGAGGAACTGGTCGGCAACCTGATCGAGGCTTACGAGGTCAGCATCAGCGAGCTCGACTGGATGACCGACGCGACCAAGGAAGAGGCGCTGCGCAAGCTGTCCAGGTTCGAGGCGAAGGTCGGTTATCCGGATGAATGGAAGGATTACTCGGCCCTGACCATTGAGCCCGACGACCTGTACGGCAACCTGGAACGCGCGGCGCTGGTCGAGCACCAGCGGCAGATGGATCGCCACTACGGGGCGGTCGACCGCGGCGAATGGGGCATGACGCCGCAAACGGTCAACGCCTATTACAGCCCGGCGCTGAACGAGATCGTCTTCCCGGCCGCGATCCTGCAGCCGCCGTTCTTCAATCTCGAAGCAGACGACGCCGTGAACTACGGCGCTATCGGCGCGGTGATCGGCCACGAGATCGGCCACGGTTTCGACGACTCGGGCAGCACCTTCGATGGCGATGGTGCGCTGCGCAACTGGTGGACTGATGAAGATCGCGCCGAATTCGAGAAACGCACCGGCGCGCTGGTCGCCCAGTATGACAATTTCAGGCCGTTCGACGACCTGGCCGTGAACGGCGAGTTCACCCAGGGCGAGAACATCGGCGACCTGGGCGGCATCATGATCAGCCTGCTTGCCTACCAGTTGTCGCTCGACGGCAGCGAACCGCCGGTCATCGACGGCTTTACGGGGGTTCAGCGGGTACTCCTCGGCTACGCACAGCTGTGGCGCAGCAAGATGCGCGATGAGTTGCTGCGCCAGGTGATCGCCACGGATCCACACGCGCCTGCGCAATATCGCGCCAACGGCGCCGTGCGCAATATTCCCGAGTGGTACGAGGCGTTCGACGTGCAGCCTGGGGATGCGCTTTACCTGCCGCCCGAGGAAAGGGTCAAGATCTGGTAGCCAGCCGCGCCCGTATGTCGTGGCCGCCGATTGACTGAGCTGCGTCGCGGCGATAGCGTCAGGCGTCGTTCTTCGGGAGAGCATCGCTTGAGCCAGGCGCTGGACACTACGGCGCGTGTCGTCGTCATCGGTGGCGGCGTCACGGGTTGCAGCATCCTCTACCACCTGGCGAAGGCCGGCTGGCAGGATGTGGTGCTGCTCGAGCGTGACGAGCTGACCTCCGGCTCGTCGTGGCACGCGGCGGGCAGCCTGTTCACGCTGACCAGCCCCTTCAATGCGTCCTGCTTGCAGAAGTACGCGCTCGAACGTTATGCAACGCTCGGCGAGGAAGCCGACCACGACTGCGGCTTTCACAAGACCGGCGAGCTGTGGCTCTGCCTGAGCGACGAGGAAGTCGAGTCGTGCAAGGTCATCCGCAGCCAGGGCCTGCGCAACGGCATCGACGCCGAGTTCGTCTCGATCGAGGAAGCGGTGCGGATGGCGCCCATCCTCAATCCCGACGGCCTGAAAGCAGTCCTGTTCGAACCCGACGCCGGACATTGCGACCCCGCCGGCGTGACCCACGCGTTCGCCAAAGCCGCAAGAAAACATGGCGCGACAGTGCACCGCTTCACGCCGGTGACCGACACCAGGCTGCTCGACAACGGTGAATGGGAGGTCGTCACGCCAAAAGGTACGATCCGCGCCGAGTACGTCGTCAACGCCGCTGGCTTATGGGCGCGAGAAGTGGCGGCGCTGGCGGGCATCTCGATGCCGCTGATGCCGGTCGAGCACCACTACATGGTGACCGAGGCCATCCCCGAGATCGAGGCGCTGCGCGAGCGCATGCCCGAGATCAGCTTTTCCGAGGCGAACGTCTACGCGCGGCAGGAAGGGAACGGCATGCTGCTCGGCGCCTATGAAGGTCACTGCACCCACTGGGCAGAGTCCGGCACGCCGCTCGACTTCGGCCACGAACTGCTGCCGAACGATCTCGAGCGCATGGAGGCCAACCTGGCGCAGGCGATCGAGCGCATGCCCTGCCTGGGCGAAGCCGGCATCAAGCGGATCATCAACGGGCCGATGATCTTCTCGCCGGACCTCGGACCCCTGCTCGGCCCGCATCCGGCATTGCGCAATTACTTCTGCGCGACCGGCGTCATGACCGGCTTCAACCAGGGACCGGGCATCGGCAAGGTGCTGGCCGAATGGATCATCGACGGCGAACCGTCGCTCGACGTCAGCTTCTGGGATGTCGCCCGCTTCGGCGACTACGCCGATGTCGATTACACCAAAGCGAGAACGAAATTCTGGTACGAGAATCGCTCAGCGCGGGTCTACCCCTACCAGGACTACGACGCCGGCCGACCGGTACGCAATACGGCGCTGTATGACGAACTCGCGAAAAAGGGCGCCGTGTTCGCCGAGTACGACGGCTGGGAGGACCCGGTCTACTTCGCGCGCAACGAGGCCGAGAAGACGCCGGAGTATGCCTTCAGCAGGACGAACTGGTTCGAGGTCGTCGGCGAGGAGTGTCGCGCGGTCCGTGACGCGGTGGGTCTCTTCGAATTCTCGACTTTCGCGAAGTACGCGATCAGCGGTCCGGATGCCGAGGACTGGCTGGCCGCAACGTTCGCCAACCGGGTACCGGCGAAGACCGGCAAGATGGCGCTGATGCCGATGCTGAGCCCGCATGGCAGGGTGATCGGCGACTTCACGCTCACGCGCCTCGGCGACGGCGACTTCCTGCTGGTCGGCGGCGGCGCCATGCAGCGCATCCACATGCGCTGGTTCCTGGATCACGTCGATGGCCGCGACGTAAACATCTGCAACATCAGCGATGACTACGCGGGACTGCATGTCGCCGGCCCCGCCGCGCGCTCAGTGCTCGCGAAGGTGACGTCGGCCGACGTCTCGAATGCATCGCAGCCGTTCCTGTCCGGCCAGCGGCTCGAACTCGACGGCGACGTGCAGGCCATTGCTTTGCGCGTCTCGTTCACCGGCGAACTCGGTTACGAACTGTATTTCCCATCGGCAGATGCGCGCGCCGTTTACGGGTCGTTACGCACCGCCGGCGAGGCATTCGGCCTGCGGCCGATCGGCTCGCATGCGTTGATGTCGCTGCGCCTCGAGAAGGGTTACCCGAGCTGGGGCTTCGACATCACGTCCGACTACTACCCGGCCGAGTGTGGCCTCGAGCGCTTCGTATCGATGGACAAGGGCGAGTTCATCGGCAGGGAGGCGCTGACGACGCTGCATGGTCCGCGCGAAAGGATCGCCAGCTTCGAAATCGACGCCGGCAGCGCCGACGCCTACACCGGCGAGCCGATCTACTGCAACGGCGCGCTCGCCGGCTACGTGTCCTCCGGAGGCTACGGTTATCGCGTCGACAAAAGTCTTGCGCTCGGTTACGTGACGCCTGCCTTGCACGATGCCGGCAACGCATTCGAGATCGAGATCGTCGGTGAGCGCCGTGCGGCAAGGCTCCTCGACGCCGTGCCCTACGACCCGGCAGGCGCCCGGGCGAAGGCTTAGCCAGCCGACTGTTTGCGGATCCAGCGCAACTGGATCGTGACGCCGACCAGGAACAGCACCAGCAACGCCAGGTGGGAACCACGCATGAGCGGATCGTCTATCGTCGTCACGACCGGATCGCCGACCGGCAGGCGCAGCAGACCATCCGTGACCGCAGGGACGCTGTGGAACAGCAGCGTGGCCGTGTAGCAAAGCGCGCGCAGGTACCGCGAGAAGCCGCCGAACAGCCTGGTCGATCCAGCCAGCGTCCCCAGGGCCAGCGCCCCGAGCGTCATCACCGCGAGAATATGGCCAGGGCCGAAGGCGCCGCGCTGGTAAATCGCGAGCGCCGTCGCCGCGGTCACCAGGGTCGCGGCAAGGTAGATCCGCCCCGACCGCGTCTGCAGAGTGATCTCTTTGAAAACGTAGAGCGTATAGCCGCCGCTTATGAGTGCGACGATCCCCATCGCAGTGTGGAACCAGCCCAGTGGGCTCATTTCTGGCATGCGCTGTCCTCTGCCGGCTCGACGACGCCGGTCTGTTCGGTGATCAGGCCATAATGCTCAATGCGCCGATGCCGCGCAAAGTCGAATATCGTTTTTTTGCCGAAAGCACAGTCGTCCAGGTTGCAGGCATGCACGATCAGTTCGTCAGCCTCGGACGACGATTCGGCCACGATTTCACCCGACGGGTTGACGATGACGCTGCCGCCGATCAGCCCATGGCCGTCCTCGACGCCGGCCTTGGCGACCGCGACGACCCAGGTGCTGTTCTGGTAGGCGGCGGCCTGCAACACCAGGCGATGATGGAACAACCGATGCTCGGCGCCCTCCTCCGGCTTTTGAGAATTGAACGCCGGCGTGTTGTAGCCGAGCACGACCATCTCGACACCCTGCAAGGCCAGCACGCGCCACGCCTCCGGCCAGCGCCGGTCGTTGCAGATACACATGCCGAGGATGCCGCCCTGTGTCCGGAACACCGGGAAGCCCATATCGCCCGGCAGGAAGTATTTCTTCTCGAGATGCTGGAACGCGCGGTCGGGATCAAACGCGTCATGTCCCGGCAGATGCACCTTCCGGTACTTGCCGACGATGTTTCCGGACTTGTCCGTCAGGATCGCGGTGTTGAAGTGCTCGCCGTCGTCGGTCAGTTCCGCGTAGCCCAGGGAAATGGCGATGCCGAGCTCGGCGGCGCGATCGAATAGCGGTCGAGTCTCCGCCGTGGGCATCGCGCGCTCGAACCAGCGGTCGATATCCTCCTGG
>JABAOH010125251.1_pt1 | contig 56554 bp, 41 predicted proteins | sample 7062181 | NCBI WGS metagenome assembly JABAOH01 (sample SAMN14538630, study PRJNA623070) | marine sediment metagenome | biome: marine biome [ENVO:00000428]; feature: marine pelagic biome [ENVO:01000023]; material: deep marine sediment [ENVO:00002113]; isolation source: pool of 5 deep marine... | reverse complement strand
TCGATAGGCCGGAGTCCGTCGTGACCGGGCGCACCCTGGAGGAAGTCGCGGATGGGACTGGTTGAAGCTCAGAAGCCTCCTGGCGCTAGGCTGTCGAGGAGCCCCTCCTCCGTGTAGCCGAAGGGTGCCAGAAGGGTCTCCCCCGACCGACAGAGGAGGCGGAGGTATTCCCACTTGTCCACCTTGTCGCCCTCCTCCAAGAAGGCGGCGAACTTCGCCTTCCGTCGGTAATCCCTGGCATTTCGATCTGTGATAACGTACCTGATGTACTCCCCGGGCTCGGTCTTGAAGCCCCGATCTGCCATCTGCCTCAGGGCGGCGACGGTGTAGTTTAGGACCACGTACTCATCCAGCGGCTTGGTGACGATCTTCGTTATCACCAGGTCCTCCAGGGGCACACGATCTGAGTGCAGGTCGTCGGCAGCCCTCCGGAGGACTTGAAGGGCCTTGGGGATGAGCCCTTCGAACTCATCACCACTCTCGGCCTGGCTGAAGACCTCCAACATGGCTGTCTGAGCCCTCTCCACGAAGCCGGTCGTATCGTGACGACGCAGCTCAATACCCCGCAGTTTCATCTCCCCATCCTCGAAGAGACCGTAGTAGCGGTTCAGCGCCCCGACCTTGGTGGTCTTGCAGGGGAGGAAGACGATCCACTTGTAGGTGCCCTCCAGGTCTAGGGGGAGGCCTGTGGCGGTGGTGATGTGATCAACCACCTTCTCCACGGGGTCACACCCTGACAGGGGCCGAAGCCAAAGGGAGTCGACGATGCCATGGACGACCTCATACCCGTGGCCCTCGGCGATTGCCATGCTCTGGACGAGGAGCTCTCGGGCGAAGGCGTTGATGGCCTCGTGACACTCGATGCGGCCGTATCGGGCATTTTTGAAACCTTGATATCCGAATGAGGTTACTAACATCCACTTCAGGATGCAGTCCCGAGCTGCGTACACTTCCTGCAGCGGCCCTGGCTCCTTCTTCTTCCGCTTGTAGTACCGTTTCCGCTCAAGCAGAGGCTCGAGGTAGACCGGAATGAGTCCCTCGCGGCGAACGCAGAGATGATGCCCGATCTCCGGCGCCCGCAACCCATCCTTCTCGCAGCAGGAGCAGAAGATGGTCTCGGGGGAGATGTTGAACTTGTGCATGATGCTCGGGTAGAGGGAGGCGTAGTCCAGCTCCACGATTCCCTCGTGAAGCCCCACCTCCGGTTCCAGTATGAAGCCGCCCCTGTCACAGAGGACGAGGTCCTCGGCCGATTTGAAGGACTCCGGGATGTTCTTCTTCCAAAGGACGGCGTAGCCCCGCCGACGGGCCTCGGTGATTTGCATGTGGGTGATGGCCGTCCCTGGCGTCAGGCGAAGCATCTCCTGAGGCGGCAGGCGAGCGAGGCGGGCCATCTCCGCAAGACCGTGGAGCCCGCTCTCCCGATGGGCGAAGTGGTTCGCGTCCAGGTGGAGACGCCCTCGTAGGAGATACTGGGTGGGCTTGTAGACTATCTTCCCGTAGGTGAAGTAGCTCTTCCCCTCTCTCGGGGCGAACCACTGGGGCTCCCTCCCTAGTAGCAGGTCGACGCCCAGGGCCTCTGCCTTCCTGATGAGGTAGGGGAGGACGAAGGGGTCCCCGTCCGTCGTCAGCAGGATGTCCGGATCCTCCTCCCGGATGGCCCGATGGAGGCCCTCCAGAATCTCCTCCTCCCCGCCCTCAAGAACGGTCTCACCCAGCCGGGCCTCTAGCAGCCGATCCTCATATCGGGGAAGGCCGAGGGGTGCCTCCACGCGGATGTTCAACCCTGCACTCTTCAGAGGAGGCAAGTCGTACTCCAGGGCGAAGGGCTCCTCCAGCCTCCTCCAGCGTCCGTTGTACTCCACCAGCCCCAAGGGGAGGAGGTCGTGCTTCAGGAAGTACCGGTAGCCATAGCGCAGGTCCACGTCGTACAACCGGTAGTCGTTGTACCCTCCCTCACGACTGACGAGCTCGGCCAGGTGCTGCAGGTCTCGGTATCGTTCTGGCCAGACCTCGAGGACCTCCGCGACTTCCTCGGACTGGATGTCGATCTTCCTGTGGACCCTCTCCACCCGCTCGACCCGATCGAGGCTCTCCAACCGCCTCCTCATCTCCCCCAGGCCCTGGTGCTCGCTGTGGACGTAGAAGCGGGGTCGGAAGCCGGGGTCCTCGATGCGGCGTACGCCCTGGTGGGTCCAGAGCCACAGGACTATGGAGTCCTTCCCGTAGTCCGCATAGGCGTCGATGATCCAGCCCTGCAATTCCTGCCCCCAGAATCTTAGGACTCTCGAGGTCGGGGCAATAAAAGGATTGACGGGAGGGGGATGGGTGAAAGTGGCCTGAAATGCTCTCGCTCAACCAGAGTGGGCCAGGCGGACCTCGAGGGATGGGCCCTTGGTCCACTCCACATGCACCTCGGCCTCACTCCTCTCCCCCTCGACCCACAGGTCGGCGAGGCTCTGCCCCACGGGGAGTGACTCGATGTGGAGGTGGCCGATGGGATCGGGGAGGTAGGGGCGGAGGTCGAGTCGCGCCTCCGACGCCCTTGCCTCGAGCCCGAGGAAGGCACGGAGCAGGAGGAAGGGAGCGCCGGCGACCCAAGCCTGGAAGTCGCACGCCTGCGGAATGGGAACGGGACCTCCACTCCCGTCGCGGGCGAAGCCTCCGTAGAGTTCGGGGAGGCGGAAGTCGAAGGATCCCGCTGCCTCCAACAGCGCGTGGAAGAGCTCAGCGGCCTCTTCTAGGAACCCTGCCCTGGCCATCCCCCAGGCCACGAAGGCCGTATCGTGGGGCCAGACGGAACCGTTGTGGTAGCTCAGGGGATGGTAGTAGGGCTCCCCCAGGGCCATGGTCCGCACGCCCCACCCGGTCAGGATATCGTCCTTCATGAGCCTCTTCACTACCCGGGCGGCCCTGTCTCTGGGTAGGATGCCAGAGGCCAGGAGGTGGCCAGGATTGGACGTTACGAGCTCGACTCGCTCTCCTTCCCCGTCGATGGCCATGGCGTATGCCTTCCTCGAGGACATCCAGAATGCATCGTGAAACTTGGCACGCAAACTGTCAGCCCCTTGGCCAAACCTCTCGGCGTCGTCCCTTCTGCCCAGGGCCCTGGCGATATCGGAGAGGCCGCTCAGGCCTCGGTAGACATAACCCTGCACCTCGGAGAGGCTGATGGGGGGCGATGGCTCGTGACCGTCCCTGTGCAGCACGGCGGTCTCGCTGTCCTTCCACCCTTGGTGGCGAAGCCGCGGTGGCTCATCGCCAGTGTAGCTGAGGAATCCATTGGGATCTCGATTCATACATCGCTCAATGAACTCTCCTGCCGCCATTGCGGAAGGGTATAGCTCGCGACAGAACTCGCGATCGCCGGTCCAATGGTAGACCTCTTCGAGCAGACAGAGGAAGAGGGGCGTTGCGTCTATCGTCCCATAGTAGGGATCGAAGGGGATCTGCCCGCTCCCCGCCAGCTCCCCCCGTTGCAGCTCATGGTGGATCTTGCCAGGCTCCTCCGCGCGTAGGGGATTCTCCCCCCGTCCCTGGAGCTTGGCGAGGGCACGGAGGATCTCCATGCTCAGGCGGGGGTGGAAGGCAACGGTCTCCAGTCCAAAGATGAGACTATCCCTACCGAAGAGGGTGCCGTACCAGGGCAGTCCGGCGGCGGGGACCTTGTGGCCCTGAACGTCGATGAGGAGGGCGACGGCGTCGTGCAGCGAGCGCCCCATCCAGTTGGCGACATCCTCATCATCGACCTCGAAGACTGACCACTTTCCCATCTCCCTCAAGTGGCGTCGCTCAGCACGGCGTCGCAAGTGGTCGAGGGACTCACGAGGGGAAGACGGAGGGATCTCTCCGACGCCGAAGTCCAATTCGATGTCGACCTCCGCCGCTGCTCTTGGTGGCACGACCAATTCCCACCTGGCCGACTTCGCCGTCAGTTCGGTGGGTTGCGGGCTGAATCGAAGTCGGGTCCACCGGTGGACTCCGTCACGCCCTCTTCGGTCCCACAGGACGGCGTCCTCAACCACTTTCACTCTGGGGGCGCGTCTGCGCCGAGAAACCACTCCCCTGACCTCGAACATGTCCCGGAAGTCGACGCCAAACTGCAGCCTGGGACGGAAGGGCCGCCTCTCGCTCGTTAGGTTTGCCATCTGGACGCGATCGCGGAAGGAAGAGTCGAGGATTATCTCCCTGCGGATGTGTGAGGGCGGGTCCTCCCGCTCCCTTCGGCTCTCCAGTAGGTCGATGCGGGCGGAGTAGGTTGTGGGGACCTCGGACCGGGCGAGGCGTAGATGAGCCCGCCCTAGCGAGAGGACGTAGTGGGCCATGTAGCGGGTGTCCTCAAGGTAGACCCCGTAGCCGGCTCCCGGGGGCATATCCCCCAAGGGGTCCATCATGCAGAAGGCGTTGCCCGCCTTCAGGATGTGCCGCCTTACGTCCTCCACACTTCCTCCCGTCTAGTCCTGCGATGCGCGGCCTTGGATTGCATCGGCTATCCGCAGTGCTCTAACAGTCTCCTTCACGTCGTGAGTCCTGATCATGTGGGCGCCTCCCGCCGCGGCCAGTACGGCGGAGGCTAGGCTACCCTCCAACCGCTCCTCAACCTCCAGATCGAGGATCTTCCCGATGAAGGACTTCCTGGAGGTACCCAACAGGATGGGTCGTCCAAGGCTCCTGAACTCACTCACTCGGCGCAGAAGCGTGAGATTGTGTTCACCGGTCTTCCCGAAGCCGATGCCGGGATCGACGACTATCTTCTCCTTGTCCAGGCCGGCCTCTATTGCGGCTGTGATGCGTTCTCTGAGGTAGCGGATGATGTCGGAGACCACGTCGTCGTACTGGGGGTTCTCCTGCATGGTCTGCGGGGTCCCCTGCATGTGCATGATGACGACAGGGACGTCGTGCCTGGCCACGACCTTAACCATCTGGGGATCCCTCAGCCCTGTCACGTCGTTGACCATCTGGGCGCCTAGGTCCAGTGCCCGCTCGGCGGTCTCCGACTTGTAGGTGTCAACGGAGATCGGAACATCCACCCTATCCACAAGACCCCTGAGGACCGGTTCCAGGCGCCCCCACTCCTCGCCGGCGTCGAGGGGCTTACTCTGAGGCCTGGTAGACTCCGCCCCGACATCCAGCAGGTCGGCGCCGTCCCTCACCATCTCCTCCCCGCCACGAATGGCCGCTTCAGGCTCCAAAAACTGACCGCCGTCGGAGAAGGAATCGGGGGTCACGTTGAGGACGCCCATGACGAGGGTCCTATCCAGCTGCAGCTCGACCTTCGGAAATCGCAGGGTGAAGAATCTTCGGTCGTAGTTAGAGAGAACCTCCTCAACCTCGGAGGCGATGGCCTCACACTGGAGGGGTTGCGACCTCATCTTGGCCACGAACCTTCTGAAGTGGAGTGCCGTTCCCAATAGCAGGACGCCCACCGCATCCTTGGAGAAGTCCACGAGCCCCTTTGGGGTAGCCGCGTCGCCTCCTGCCCCCAGCATCTCCTGCTTCGCTATGAGGGCCTCCCGGTAGCCGACGCCGTGAAGCTTGACGGCCCGGAAGGTGCCCTTGCGGGTGAGAATCGGCACCCCCCGAGGCTGTACGCCCACCTCCTCGATGGCCCGTCGGACCTCTGCTCGGTCGCCTACCTCGACTACGTGGGCGTTGAACACCACCAGACCATACGAGCGATTGCTTAAATCCTCTGGCCAACGCTGCTTCCTGCCCCCCTCAGCGGAACTTCTACGGCTATAGCCCTCTGTCCAAACTGCTTCGAGGAGGCCGTCACCTACTCCTACAGGATGTCGAAGAATCTGCAGGACAGCGAGGAGGAGGTCTCCCAGGGAAGGGGTTTGACATCGTGGGCTCGACGGAGGTGGAACAGCATCTGGGAGTAGCTCGGAGTCGGATGCCAGCATAGCTTGCACTTGAAGCGAGCAGCATTCCTGGGGTCGGAATCGTCCTTGAGATAGACATCGGTGACTAGCGGACCCGGGCCATGTCCATGCTTCTCGTAGACATGGATCCTAATCTCCGCCTCGTCGCTTTCAAGGTGCCCGCACGACTCACAGCTGAAGCCGCCTTCCGACTCGACAAAGGTGTCTCCGGCCTTGGCGGCGTGAGTCGTGAAGAGCTTCTCCTTGGCCATCCCTCCGCGAACTCGCCCCACGAATAAAAAGGCTCAGGGACGGAGGGCTACTCTTCCTCGAAGAGCCAGAACTCATTCCCGTCGGGGTCCTTTAGCATGGCGTAGGTGCCCCACTCCTCCCGTCGGGGCTCAACGGCGAACTCCACGCCGCGCTCCTTCATCTCCTCGAAGGACTCGTCTAGGTTGTCGACGATCAGGCCAATGCCCGTGTTCCCAGGCTCCAGCGGGTAGATACCTGCGCAGAGGTGCAGGTGTGTACCAGCGTCCTGACCGGGTGGGTGGACGACGACCCAGTGGCCCTCCGCCTCCCCGCCGACCTCGAACCCCATCTTCTCCCGGTACCAGTCGGCAGACTTCCTCGCGTCGGAGACCACCACGGCCACGTCGCCGATCTTCTTGATCATGGAGGCTGCGAACCGTCCGGGAAGTATAACCCTTGCTGGCTCCTCCGAGGAATTATTAATACGATTCGGGACCTTGGGCAGGCGGATGCGCATCCTCTTCATCCACGCCGACCACATGGAGTACGAGGCTCTTGAGAAGACGAAGTTCGCCGAGGAGGTCCCAGAGGACAGGCTGAAGGGCGACTTCGACGAGATCCTGGTGTGCTTCGTCTCCGCCGAGGAGGCGGACGAAGCCGATGTCGCCCTCATCGCATCGAGGGCCGCCGACGAGGTCCAGGACGTGGCCTCCCAGGTGAAGGAGAAGAGAATCCTGCTCTACCCCTACGCCCACCTTAGCCCCTCCCTGGCCCACCCCGTCAAGGCGCAGGAGATTCTCATTGCCTTGGAGGAGGAGGCGCGTCAGCGCGGCTTGGAGGTCCACCGCTCCCCCTTCGGCTGGTACAAGGCCTTCGACATCGCCTGCAAGGGCCACCCGCTGTCTGAACTCTCCCGGGAGATTTCCCTCGAGGGCGCCGCTGCGGCGGAGTCCCAGGCTGTGTCGGCGGAGCGGACTCTGGCTTCCCATTGGTACGTCCTGGAGCCCGACGGCGGGCTGCATTCCATCACGCTGGAGGACGGCGACCTGGCCGGCTACGACTTCGCCGAGGAGCCCAACTTGGAGCGCTTCGCTCGGTACGAGATGGCGAAGAGCCGGGAAGTAAAGGAGGAGGCCCCCCACATCCGCCTGATGCAAGATCTGGAGCTGGTGGGGTATGAGCCTGGCTCCGATCCGGGGAACTTCCGCTTCTACCCCAAGGGGCGCCTCGTGAAAGCCCTCCTGGAGGACTTCGTCAGCCGGAGGACGGTGGAGTACGGGGCCATGGAGCTGGAGACCCCGGTAATGTACGACTATGACCACCCCAGCCTGAAGGCCTACCTGGAGCGCTTCCCCGCCCGACAGTATGCCGTGGAGACGCCGAACAAGCGGGCCTTCCTGCGGTTCGCCGCCTGCTTCGGCCAGTTTCTTATGGCCCACGACATGACCATTTCCTACAAGGACCTCCCCGTGAGGATTTACGAGATGACGCGCTACTCCTTCCGGGCAGAACAGCGGGGGGAGCTATCGGGACTGCGGCGGTTGCGCGCTTTCACCATGCCCGACTGCCACGCCTTCGTGGCGGACATGGAGATGGCGAAGGAGGAGATGTTGCGCCGGTGGGATCTCTCCCACAACCTGTTGACGGACCTGGGCTTCGACCTGCCGGCGGACCTGGAGGTCGGGCTGCGGGTGACGGAGGAGACGTGGGAGGCCCATCGCCCCTTCGTGGAGGCATTGGCCCATCGTTGGGGCAGGCCCGTGCTCTTGGAGGTGTGGGAGCAGCAGTTCTTCTACTTCGTCCTGAAGTACGAGTGGAACTTCGTGGATGTCCTGGGTAAGGCTGCGGCCCTGAACACGGACCAGATCGACGTTGAGAACGCCGAGCGGTACGACATCACCTACGTGGACCCGGAGGGGAAGCCACGCCACCCGCTCATCCTCCACCTCTCCCCCAGCGGGGCCATAGAACGGGTCCTGTACGCCCTCCTCGAGAAGGCCCACTACGAGATCGAGGCGGGAGAGCCCCCCATGTTCCCCGTCTGGCTTTCACCGACGCAGGTCCGCGTCGTGCCCGTGGCCGAGGAACAGCTTCCCCGCGCCCTAGAGGTGGCGGACGCCCTGCGGGCCTTCCGGGTGGATGTGGACGACACCTCCGACACCCTGGGGAAGAAGGTGCGGCGAGCGGAGAAGGAATGGATTCCCTACATCGCTGTCGTGGGCCGTCGGGAGGCGGAAGCCGGGACGGTGAACATCCGCGTCCGCAGGCCGCCGGAGAAGGTGGAGATGACGCTGGATGAGCTTCGAGAGCGATTGACTCAAGACGTGGAGGGGATGCCTTTCAAGCCCCTGCCCTTACCGCGAAAACTCAGCCGTCGGCCTGTAATCCGCTAAAGAAAAAAAGGGGGGAGGAGTCATCGTGAGTTCTTCAGTCGGGACTCTGCTCGCCAGTCCTCTCGATGGCCAGCCTGACGTATTCCCGGACGGCGTTCCTGATGGCGTCCTCGATGGAGACGGAGTCCCCCTCCCTGACGAGGTTTTGCAGCTCTACGACCTTCCCCTTGGGTAGGTCGACTGTCACCCGCTCGAGGTAGTCCGGCGGGAACTTCTCTCGGAGGAAGCTGTCGATGGCGGTTCTGATGGCATCGGAGATGTTGTTGTACTCGCCCTTGCTGACCAAGGTCTGTAGCCGCTCTAGGCTCTGAATGGGCAACCTCACAGTGACTCTGTCCGTCTCCGATGCCATGTTGGGTTCACTGGTGTCTGACGGTTATTGAGGTTCTGTCTGACGATTGTCGGATACCATTCAGGGTATTTAAGATTAGCTGGGATCCGGTTCTGTGGGGGTTTAAAGGAGGTGGCTTGTGGGACAGTTGTCTACCCAAGCAAACTGAACCTCACCTTCCTTCCTGACCAGCTTCACCTGCCAAATCCCCGCCTGGAATAACAAAAGACTTTCCTCCCACGTTCGATTGGAGTCGGGGAGGACAGAGAATGGTAAAGAAGAGCCCGCTTACAGGAAGGATCTGGGCCGCTCTTCATTAACTGGAGGTGACTAGGCACTCTCCCGAGGAGTGCAACCTCGAGCTGAGGGAGGTTGGCGATGAGTGGAACACAGATGGTCGAATTCACTATAGCCAAGATCAAGGACCTGTCCCAGGCGGCGTTGGAGCGCGCCGGGTTATCGGCAGACGATGCGGCGGTGGTCACAGAGGTCTATCTCGAGGCAGAGTTGTGGGGGAGGAAGACCCACGGGTTCCGGTTGATTCCTTGGACCCTGGAACAGATGAAGGGTCGAAAGATCGGAGAGATCGAGATCGATGAGGACACGCCAGTCTCCGCCTTGCTCGATGGAGGAAACAGGCACGGGTGTGTCGTGGCCCACAGGGCGATGACCACGGCCATCGATAAGGCGAGGCGAACTGGCATCGGTGTTGTGGGGATTCACAATGCCGGCAACATCGGGATGGTGGGTTATTACGTCAAGCTGGCCACTGACGAGGGGCTGATTGGCATAGCTATGGGCCATACCGCGGCGGTGGTGGTGCCCTACGGCGGGGCAGAACCGATACTGGGGACGAACCCCCTTGCTGTGGGCGTTCCGGCAAAGCCGCACCCCCTCATCCTGGACATGGGTACCTCCGCGGTGGCCTACCACCAGGTGATGATGGCCCAGGCTTTGGGCCAACCTCTCCCTCGAGACCGCGCTCTAGACAAGCACGGCAGACCCACCACCAGTCCCGACGAAGCGATGGAAGAGGGCATTCGCTTCTTGCCCTTTGGAGGTCACAAGGGATCGGGGCTATCCCTGATGATTGAGATCCTAGCAGGCTGCTGGACCAACTCGCCCGTGGGCGCAGAGAAGACGAGCGAGATGCGCAGCGACTTCTTCAGTTCCCTGTTCATGGCTATGCAGCCAGAACTTCTCCTCCCGCGGCGCCAGTTTGAGGCCAAGGTCCGGGCTCTGACGGACAGGATCAGGGCTTCAAAGCCGGCTGCTGGCGTTGAGGCGATACGTCTTCCTGGGGAGAGAGGACTCCAGAGCAGGGAAAGATTGCTGCAAGCGGGAGTTTTGGAGGTGGATATCGCGACTGCTGCCTACTTGCGGGGAGACGAATGAGGCTTCCACGCCAGTCGCAGCAAGAGGCGGCAATCACGGGCTCCCAGTCGTGGGCGTTGAAAGCCTCCCGGGCCCTGACCGCACATATTGAAGCTCCACAGAAGCCTAAGCGGGCTGTACCCCATGCTGCACAGGGAGGGAGACACTTGATCTACCTCATGGTCTTATTGGCCCATGGCCCCCGGCATCCTGGAGCTTCAGACGCAGACGAAAGACACGAGGCCTTTATCACGGAGCTGATACGCCAGAACCATATTCTTCTGGGTGGGAAATGGAGCAGGATGGCTGGCCCCTTCGCCGCCGGCTACCTGCTGCACTGCGATTCCATGGCCGAAGGAAAGCGCATTGTGGATGGCGATCCCTACGTTATGGAAGGAGTCTACGAGCCAACACTTGTTGAGTGGCTTCTGGTTGGCATCAATCCCAAGGCGATTGAGGATGAGCTCGTCTTAACGTCTGAGAACCTCTGAAGGTAAGGCTGAAGAACCGATGTAGACTCTCCGTTGTAGGGGGAGTGACTGTGAAGGATTCGGAGGCGAAAGTAACGGAGGGCGATGGGGCGGTCGACTTGGCCTGGGGCGTAGGGATTCCCCTACGTGATGGTGTTCATCTCAACGCAACCTTGTACCGCCCAAAGGAATCCGAAGCCACCCCCGCCATCTTCACCTTGACACCCTATATCGCCGATACCTATCACGAGCGGGCCATCTACTTCGCGAAACACGGCTATGCGTACCTCCTCGTGGACTGCAGGGGGCGGGGGAACTCGGAGGGGGAGTTCGAGCCCTTCGTGAACGAGGGTCCTGATGGTCACGACGTCGTGGAGTGGCTTGCGGACCAGTCCTGGTGCAACGGCAAGGTGGCCATGTGGGGCGGATCGTATGCGGGCTTTGACCAGTGGATGACCCTGAAGGAGTTCCCTCCCCATCTGGAGACCATCGTACCAGCAGCCTCGGCCCATGCCGCCATCGACTTCCCCTTCAGGAAGAACATCCTATTCCCGTACGAGATCAGATGGCTAACGCTGACCAGCGGGCTCACTTCCAACGTCCACCTCTTCGAGGAGAATGACTTCTGGATTGAGAAGTTCCGGGAGCTTTACCTCCAACATCGACCCTTCAGGGAGTTGGACCGGGTGGTAGGAAACACATCCTCCGTCTTCCAGACTTGGATGGATCACCCCACTCCAGACGAGTACTGGCACGCTATGTCCCTGACGCCGAGGGAATATCGGAAGATCGACGTCCCGGTCCTGACCATCACTGGCCACTACGACGGGGACCAGCCAGGCGCCATGCAGTATTACCGGCAGCACATGGAGCACGCTTCTAAGAGGTCTAGGGACAGACACTACGTCGTCATCGGTCCCTGGGACCACCACGGGACGCGGACGCCCAATCGAGAGTTCGGTGGCATGAAGTTCGGCGAGGCGAGCCTCCTGGACCTCAACCGGCTCCACAAGGAGTGGTACGACTGGACGATGAAGGATGGTGAGAAGCCAGAGTTCCTCAAGGAGCGTGTAGCGTACTACCTCATGGGCGCGGAGGAGTGGCGGTATGCCAAGAGCCTCGATGTGATCTCCAAGGCCCCGATGCGCCTCTATCTGAACTCTGAGGACGGCCAAGCCAATGGCGTGTTCCGGTCGGGAAGGCTGGAGGAAGAGCCGCCGAAGGAGTCCGACCCGGACCACTACGTCTACGATCCCCTGGACATCCGGCCAGCGGATTTGGAGCGCGTGCACGTAGAGGCATATCTCACGGACCAGAGATACGCCCTCAATCTCTTTGGGAACGGGTTAGTGTACCACAGCTCGCCCTTCGAGGAAGAGACAGAGATCACTGGCTATATTCGGCTAGCGGTCTGGATCTCCCTTGATGTTCCAGATACGGACTTCGTGGTGACCCTCGCCGAGATAATGGCGGACGGCTCCCACCTTCACCTAACGAGGGATCTTCTCAGGGCGCGTCACCGCAGTTCCCTGAGAGTGGAAGACCTGGTGACACCCGGAGAGATCAACCTGTATGAGTTTGACGGCTTCACGTTCTTCTCGAGGAGGGTGGCGAAGGGGAGCCGCCTGCGCCTCCTCCTCCAGTCGCCAAACTCCATCTTTATCCAGAAAAACTACAACAGCGGCGGGTCCGTGGTGGACGAGTCAGAGAAGGACGCCCGCACTGCCCACGTTGCGGTCTATCACGACGCGGACCATCTGAGTTTCCTCGAGCTGCCTGTGGTCGTTGATTGACGGCCTTCTCCACGGAACTGTGAGATATTCAGAGGGAGGCAGCGGCCCTCCTTAATCTGTCGGAGGCACTCTCTCGGATTGGACCACCGTGACCGACTATGAGGGTGTCGAAGTCGTACCCGGCCACCTTCTTGATGGAGTGCCTATGCTCAGCAGGGTCGATGTTATAAGTGTCGCTCATGGGCCCTACTTCGCCTCCGTCGGTCCTCACGGTGTCCCCTGCGATTAGCAGCTCCCTGGCCTCGTCCAGGAGCGCGATGTTTCCCGGTGTGTGGCCTGGTGTGTGAATTACTAGCAGTTCCTGGTACCGGTCTCCGTCCTCCAGCAGGACGTCCACCGGGCAGGCGCGATGGCGGAGAGGCCCGCGACCTGGGTAGTCTGTCTCCTTTGCGATGTACTGTGCCTCGATGCGATGGGAAGCCACCTCTGCCTCCGTCAGCTCCTTCAAGGCCGCCAGCCCTCCAACGTGGTCAGGGTGCGTGTGGGTCAGGATGATACTCGATATGTCGGAGGCCTTGTAGCCAATTCCTCCCAGGTAGTACAACACGTCCGATGCCTCAGCGTCCGCGCTGGTGTCGACGAGGATCAGCCTATCGTCCGTGAGGAGGGCGCAATTGGCATGGGTTTCGATGACGTGAACGCCCTTGAGCAGCTCCATCATAACCCGTGAGGCAACCCCTGCCGCCCCTCTTATCCCTTTTCATCCGCCAAGCTGAGGCCAGAGCCCCCTTCGCCCTATCGTGTCGCTGTAAATGCATACCCCCCGAGTAACAACGTATAAGTATCGAATGGCGATACCCAGGCACCCTCTTGGAGGCTATGATATGGGGTGGAGGAGAGCCGCAGTTATAGGACTCTTTGGTTTGATGATAGGTCTCGCTTTCGTGCACCTCGGCTCCGACGTCGCCCGTGCGCAGGTCGGGGCCAAGACGATAACAGTCGACGGTGATCCCTCGGATTGGACTGGAGTGAACACGAATCCGGACACCGGCGTCGTAGACGCCAGTGAGTACATATGGAACGACACGGTGGGCGATGACACCGGCGATGGTGACTACACCTATCCAAAGGCAGGTGACTTGAACAGGACCGGCCTGTTCGACATCCAGGAGCTTCGCATCACGGCTGACGACCAGAACCTCTACATTCTCATCAAGATCGTCAACCTGAGCAACGCCTGGAGCGGATCGGATGGTTTCTCAACGGTAGCAGGCGTTCTGCTGATCGACACGACCCAGGACGGCAATGGGACTCTGACGGCCAAACCCAACGTGAACATATCGGCCGGCAGCGGTTGGGAGTACTGGGCCAAGATATCGCAGTCCGGGTGGCACGCCGAGAACGCGAAGGTCTTCGATGAAGCAGGGAACTGGGCACCCGTCGTGAACAAGGCCGATGAGACCCTGAATTCCATTGAGGCCTCGCTGCCTCTGGCATTCATAGGCAAGGATGGCTACAGCATCAACAGCGCTACATGGCGATTCATGTTCTTCCTAGGAGGTTTCTGCGGTGAGTGTCCCACAGGATTCCGACAGGTCATGGGACCGCCCTGGGGGGAGGACTGGTCGTTCGGTGGTGGTGATGATGGACCGTACGACCCCGAGGTCATCGATATGGCCTTCGCCGCTTCAACACAGGCGACTGAACTCGGGAGCTACGATGCCGGTACCGCCACGTACGCTACGATCTCCTCCTCGGCGGATGTGACCTTTGGGGCTCTCGGCTTTACCCCCGACATTACGCCCCCAACTATCAGTAGCGTAGTGGCTACCCCTACCTTCAACTCCGCCAGCATCGACTGGTCGACCGACGAGATTGCGGACACCACGGTGCTCTGGGGCACATCGCCTGGAGCGCTGACGAACGTCGTGCCCAGGGATGAGTTCGTCACAAGCCACGGCGTCACGCTGATGAGCTTGATGGAGCAGACCACCTATTACTACCGTGCCTCATCGTACGACATCGCGGGCAACGGAGCGAGAACCTCAGTCTTGTCCTTCACCACAGCGGCAGCTCCGCCCAGCAACATCGCCGCCTGGGTGGGCGACAATTTCACCTGGCAGGACTCGGCCGGTGACGATGTGGGTGACGGTGACTACACCTATCCCCAGACGGGACTCGTGGACTGGTTCGGCCGCGCAGACCTCATTTGGTTCAACATGTCCAGCACCCCGACGGCCCTTCACATCAACGCCTCGCTCAACGCCAACCCCGAGGCTGAGTGGAGACAGCGCATGGGGGCGATCGCGATCTTCATAGATCAGGACCACGTGTTCGACAGCGGCGGTCGTTGGGTTGGCCTCGTCGGCACAGGCGCGGAACTTACAGACCCGCACCCCATGAACATCAGCGTAGCGCCCGACTTCGCGTGGGAGTACATGGTGGTTGCGAACTTCCAGAACACCTCGGAGGTGGGCGGATCGGGCATCGGGGAGATGCTGGTGTTCAACAGCACATGGAATGCCGCACAGAACCGCTGGACCCTCATTTACCAGAGCGACTCACCCGCAACGAGCCTGAAGCCCGACACTGGCCAGATCTGGGCCCACGATGGCATCAACGTAGATATCTACCTCAACTACAGCGTCATAGGTACTGGAGACAACTGGACATACGCTGTAGCCGCAATGATATACGACGACGCGGCACGCCCCTTCACCGAGGGCGGCATCCGGCAGGTCCGACCGACAGCGAGCGACTGGATAGGTGGGGGTTCCAATGGCCCCCTAAACCCCAATGTGTACGACCTCGCCTTCTATCCGACGACGGATAGCCAGGTAGCAGATCTGAGCCTCTACTCGCCCGCCGCGGGTGCGAACATATCGCGGGCGGTGAAGGTCAACTTCACAGCGCAGTCCCACGAGATGCTCTTCGTGGCCGATTTGCCGGCGATGGAAGCCACCCTGTCGGTTCCCCAGGTGGCGGCCGGTGAGTCTACTGGACTCGCTACCTTCGTCACCAACAGGGGCATCCCTGTCAAGGGCGCTTCGGTCTCCCTCGGAGCTAGCCCCGCCAGTGCCTTGGACATTATCAGCCCCAACCCAACCACGACCAACGCCTTCGGTTCGGCCCTGTTCACCGTCCGAGCCAAGCACCTGGACGCGGACACCACGGTCACCCTTACGGCCACCGCTTCCGTAGGAGCGAGCGAGGTGTCGACAATGTCGACCCTTACTGTCATGGCCGTCAGCCACACCTACGGCCTGGCGCTGTCGGTAGCGAACGGGGTCCTCGGAACAGGGGAGGAGAGCGCGGTGACGGCAACCTTCAGAGACAAGGGAGACCCGATCTCCGGGGCGACTGTATCGCTATCCAGCGATGAGGGAGCCCTGACAGTCTTCTCCTCGCCGGTGACGACCGACGCTCAGGGGCGGGCCACCTTCACCGTTCGAGCCGGGTATACCGAGTCGGAGGTGGACGCCACGTTGACTGCGACGGCCACCAACGACACCTCCCAGGTCATGGCGACGGCCTCGGTGACTGTCAACGGCTACGAGCACATCTACGCCCTCACAGGATCCGCAAGTCCGACAGTGGTGGCGGAGAACGAGACGACGACCGTAACCTTCACCCTGAGGGACGCGGGTGCGGCTGTGTCTGGCGGCACAATCGCCATATCGGTCTCACCCGGGACGGCCTTCGAGGTCGTGGGCGACGCATCCAAGACGACGGCGGCCAACGGCCAGGCCTCCTTCACCCTGAGGGCGAAGTCCGTCTCGGAGGACACGTCAGCGATGTTGACGGCCACGGCTTCCAACGCCACCGCTCCCAACGTCGCCACCTTCGAGGTGACCATCGTTGCTCAGGGAGTAGTGGAGGCTCCGCCGGCTGCAGGAATAGCGTCCGAGGTCTTCTGGGCCGTGACGGGAGTCCTCATAGTGGTCGCGGGAGTGTTCGCGGCTCTGTGGGTCCTAGGGCGCATCGGTCGACCCGGGGGGAAGGGGCCAGGAAGCGAGTGAGCCTGGCTCCCCGTCTCCGGCCCACTGCGGAGGACAGGCAATGCCACGGGACCGAAGGAAGGCGACATCCGCCAAGAAGCAGGCCTACCGAAGCGTCGCAGTGGCCCTGGCCATAGTCCTAGCGGGGCTCGGCCTATCCATCCAGCTGTCCACGGAGGCCGAGGCGAGCCCGGAGACCCCTCTGAACCTGGCGATCCTCTGGCACATGCATCAGCCCCTGTACAAGAACATCTTGACCGGGAAGTACGAGATGCCGTGGGTCAGGGACCACGCGGCCACGGAGTATCTGGACCACCCGAAGATCCTCATGCAGCACCCCTCAGTGAACCTGACCTTCAACCTCGTCCCCTCTCTCATCCTGCAGATCGAGGACTACGTTGCGGGGGCGGAAGACAACCACATCGAACTGGCTCGAATCAACTTGGCTGCCGCCACTCCAGAGGAACGGCGACTGATGGCCCAGGAGTTCATCCGGCTGGCGCCGTGGTACTACACCAGAAACACGACGGACGGTCAGATACTCAATCCCTGGTACGACACCTATGCCGCCTGGCCCCGTCTCAACTTCCTCGTGGGCCAGGTGAGCCTGGATCCCCTGAGCCTGAACGATACGGAGTTGCAGGACCTGGAGACGATATACTTCCTTCATCAGGTGAGCATTCCCTACGTTGAGGGACAGTACGACATCGCTGAGCGTAACGACACGATCATCCAGCTGCTAGAGAAGGGTACTGGGTACACGCAGGCGGACACCGAGACGGTCCTGTCCTACCAGCGGGCTACCATGGCTGAGGTCGTAGGCTTCTACAAGGATGCTCAGGACCTGGGGCAGGCTGAGATCATCACGACGCCCTTCTACCACCCCATTGCCCCGCTTCTCATGGAATCGGTGGTCCCGGCGGAGGACGCTATTCACAACGTCACCAAAGGAGTCTGGGAGAACGACACGAGGTACCAGTACATCAACGCCTCGGACTTCTACGAAGCTCGCTTCGGCCAGTCCGCCGAAGGAGTGTGGCACAGCGAGCAGGCCGTGTCCCCGAGTGTGATTCCAGCGGCCGTGGACGCGGGATTCAACTGGACTTCCTCCGACGAGGGTGTCCTCTGGCAGAGCGAGGTGGGCGGCCAGCTCTTGGCGGAATCCGCCTTCAACCGGACCCGGGTCTACACGGCCACCGAGGCCGGCAGAACCATCGACATAGTGTTCCGCGACACAGACATCTCCAATAGGGTGTCCTTCACCTACGGCGGCCTTCCCACCGATGAGGCCGTGACGAGCTTTATGGACATTCTCGACAGCTACTACCAGAACCTCACGGAGGCCCAGCGCCAGGATGGATTGGTCACCCTGGCTGCCGACGGCGAGAACTGGATGTTCATGGCCGGGTACCCCAACGACGGTCGGGACTTCCTCAATGCGCTGTACGAGAACCTCTCACAGGCGCAGGTGGATGGCTGGCTTCAGACGTGGAGGATCGGCGACTTCCTGGCGCAGCCGGGGCTTATGAAGGTGCCCCTCAGCTCCCTCCACGCAGGCAGCTGGATCGACGCTGACTTCAGGACCTGGAGCGGAGAGGAAGAGGAGCAGGTAGGCTGGGCGCGCCTGGTGGCGGCTCGGGAAGCCGTCGTACAGCACACCGTAGAGACCGAGGGCCGAGACTTCGTCGACCCGGTGAACAGCACTCCGGCGGTCAAGCGGGCGTGGGAGGCGATTCTTACCGCGGAGGGCAGTGACTGGTTCTGGTGGTACGGCGATGATCAGAGCTCAGGAGACGACGGGAGGTTCGACGTCATGTTGAAGGCCCACCTGATCACGGCCTACGAGTCCATTGGTCAACCCCCTCCCGTTGATATCGTAGCCGAGTGGGGGTCTGCCACGCCGCCCGACCAAGAAGGGGCCGTTACGGAGGAATCATTACCGCCGACCCTGGACGGTGTGGCTTCCACGGGGGAGTGGACTAACGCCACCGCCTGGTACGGCGCTGCCCCAGGGGGCCTCATGCAGCTCCGGGAGTTCTATGCCCATGCCGATGCGGGGACTCTGTACCTGCGCATTGACCTGAATGGCGATGCTACTGTGCTCCGGGGCGACGCTGACCGAGACGTGGACATCTACCTGTCATACCCGGTCCGTGTGGCGGAGCGAGACATGGAGGTCAACCTGAACCGGTACGGAATCAACTTCCAGTCAAAGCTGGGCGACTTCACATTCAACTGGAGTGCTAGATACCGCTTGAGCGTCGTCCTCGAGCAAGCCCTCTCTACCGGGGTCACCCCATGGTCATTGTTCTCAGCCGGCGAGGGGCCAGACCACCTGGGCGACGGGACGTGGACCTTCCAGGCATCCAGGGACAACGGCGGCTTCGTCGGCTCCATTATCGAGCTTCTCCTCCCCCTGGCCGATGTCGAATACGGACCGGGGGACCTGATACGCATGGCGGTGGTGACGGCGGATGGTGGCAGTGAGTTGGACATCCTGCCCGTGGCGGGACCGGGGGAGGTGAGGGCCCTCATCCCTAGCCCTGGGCCTCCAGTAGCCATCTTCGAGGACCCCGTGGGCGACGATACGGGAGACGGAGACTACACCTACGCGACGGCGCCCGACTTCAAGTGCAGCGACGGCACGCACTGCGAGGACTACTTCCACGACATCACATATTTCAACATCTCCGACGCGCCCACCTCCATCACCTTCACCCTGAGCTTCGTGGACGTCGGGTTCAACCAGTGGAGCGGGCCCAACGGCTTCTCCTACGGAATCATGAACATCTACATCGATTCGGATCGGGTCCCTGGCTCGGGCAACCTGCAGATGCTCGAAGGTGCAAACGCGGAGGTTACTTCGGACTTCGCCTGGGAGGCAGCCATCCAAGCCGCTGGTTGGAGCGACTCCAGGACCTTCGTGACGGGGAACCCCCAGGTCACTCAGCGTCTCCAGACGGGCCTCCTGGTGCGGAGGGTGCCTGAGACCATGAACATCGAGATCACCGTTCCAAAGACCCTCCTGGAGACGGTGGGCGTGACGGGGGATCCGAGGGGCTGGGGCTATGTTGTGGTGGCCGGTGCTCAGGACGGCTTCGGCCCAGGATGGTGGCGCCCCATCGGCGCCAGCGCCGCCACCTGGGTGGGCGGAGGTGCTGGACAGCCCGGGATACCACCGGGTTTCCACTCCAGGATCTACGATGCCATTACCGCCGACGGAGTTAACCAATCTGCAGCCCTTGCCAGCTATACGCCGAATACCGTGGCCAAGGTCCCTGGCGTCATCGTGGAGATAAAGCGGCCTGGAGTCCCCACTGTGACCGTGGATCCAGACCCTCCGTGGAGTAAGGATGACACGATCAGTGTGAGCTGGTCGGCTGAACCCAACCCGGAGACGGCCCGTCCCATCGAGAGCTACGACGTTGCCGCTTTCCACACAGCGGAGAACGTCCTCCTAGATCTGGTTGGGACGGCTCTCACCCAGGCGGAGTTCGAGGTGACTTTGGAGGAGAACATCACCATTCGCGTCACGGCCCACGACGGCCTGGCGACGTCCTTGCCCTTCGTTCAGGAGTACGAGGTGACCAAATCCCCTCCGCCGCCTCCTGACAACCAGCGACCCCTCCTCACGAATCCCGGTGTTGAGCCCACGGAAGGCGACGAGAGGACGAACTTCGTTTTCACAGTTCGCTACGTGGACCCCGATGGTGACGCGCCAGAAGTATCACTTGTCATGGGCGGCGACTCGAAGGCCATGAGCTGGGTAGGGGGTTCCAACCGCACTGGGGCCTTCTTCCGGATTTCGCTGGTACTTCCGGCGGGCAACCACACGTACAAGTTCTCGGCCGACGACCGCAATGGCACGGTAGCCCTCACTTACGAGACGGAGGAGTTCTTCTTGGTGGTGCGGGGGGCTGGATTGCCCGTACTCGTGGTGGTTGGCATTTCGGCCGGCGGGGCCGTTGCCGCCATCGCGGTCGTAGCCTATGTCCTTCTCCGCCGTCGCACGCCGCAGACAGGAGTGCAGACTGAGGGGGAGGAGACATCGGAGGAATCTGGAGGAAGGTGATATGGAGCGACGCATTCTGTTGGTCATCGTAGTGGTTGTCGTTATCGTGGCCGCCACCGCTTCAGCCGTAGTCATATTGTTGCTAGGACAACCACCGCCGACGGGACCTGCTCACGTGTACAGTCTGGAGGGGGACTCAGAGTGGTTTCAGCTACCCGGCGGGGAGACGACGGACATCTTTGCCATAGTGACTGACAAGGGCATCCCCCTCTTCGACGTCCCCGTCGACATCTCTGTGGCTCCCGACACAGAGGGCACTCTGTCCGACACCTCCGCTCGAACCGACGATGAAGGCATCGCCAGGGCCGAGTACACCTCCTTCAATCGGACCGCAAACGTGACCCTCACCTTCACCTTCATGGCCACGCTTGACGGGGAGGAGGTCCAGGAATCCATCGAGGTCCTCCAGCTCGGAATCGGCCAGGAACCCCTTAGGGCCCGGGCGAAGGGCGTCGCCCAGCGGTCCTCGAACCGCCTTCCCATCGAGGGAGCCACAATCCAAATCAATATCCTGAACACCACGGCGCTCCCCCTCGGGAGCGAGACCTTCTTCTCCAACAACACGGACGATCGGGGACGCTACCTCCTCGAGGACATGCCACCACGCGAAGCACTCATTCAGGTCGTCAAGTCGGGCTTCAAGTCCGACCGGGAGAACCTCACCCTCGTTGCCGGGAAGAACACGCGGGTGGACTTCGTCCTGGAGGAGCTGGAGGGCAAGACCCTCATCGTCTGGCACACCTACACCGGGAAGGAGGAAGACGAGTTCCTGAAGATGGTCGATAGGTACCGCAATACGCGGCCCGACCTCAGCGTCATCGTGGAGTTCCAGCCCTTCGCTGGGGCCCCCGAGAAGTTCATAGTCTCTGCCACCGCCGGGAACGCCCCAGACGTCATGAGGTTCCAGAACGATCGACTGGGAGAGGTGGCCGAACTCGGGTTCATGGAGCCCCTGGACGCTCGCCTCGACCCAGCCACGATACAGCGATACACGCCGGACACCCTGAACACCATGCGCATCAAGGGCCAGATTTACGCCCTGCCGGCTACTCAGGACCTCCTGGCGGTCATTTACAACGTGGACCACTTCCAGGAGGCAGGGGAGTCTCTCCCGGAGGACGACTGGACTACCGACGACTTGATTCGCATCGCCACCAATCTGACCACACAGGGTAGGTGGGGATTTGTGACCCCCATGGCCATAGGATTTTACTGGTTCCCGTGGCTCGCTGGCTACGGGGGGGAGATCTTCACCGTTCCAGACACCGTCCCCATTACAGAGGATGCCCACGTGGGCATCGACAATGAGGAGGCCGCCAAGTCTGTCCTCTTCATGCACAGCCTCGACAAGGTCCACGGGGTCATGTTCTCCAACCCGGGTGAGGACACCATGCTCACCGAGTTCCTTGCTGGACGTGTGTCCATGATAACGACGGGACCCTGGAACGTTCCCTCCATCGAAAGGGCGGAGATCGACTTCGGTATCGTACCCTACCCCATCGTCTCGGACACGGATCTGCGGGCCAAGCCGGTCTTGGGGGTCAAGGGCTTTGGCATCTGGAAGCTCAGCCCCGTCAAGGAGGACGCCTTCGAGTTCATCAAGTTCATCACCAGCCCGGAGGAACAGAAGAAGTTCGCCCTGGGGGTGGACGGTCCCGGAACCAATGCCCTCCCAACGGCTCAGGCTGCCTTCACGGACCCGGAGGTCCAGGCGAACCCAGTTATTGCGCGCTTCCTGGAACAAGTCAAGAACTCTTCTGGATTTCCCTCACGCCCGGAGATGGCCAACGTCTGGGGGCCCCTGACCGATGCCCTGACCTTTGTCTACGAGCAGGTGACGGCAGACCCAGACGATCCTGCGGCCGTAGCGGCGGCCCGACAACTTCTTTCGGATGAAGAGGAGGAGATATACGGCTGATGGGATAGGGGAACCGGTCGCATGCGCGCGAGACTCCTAGCCTCCGCCCTCCTCGTGGTTCTCGCCGTCCTCCTCCTTCTCCCTGTCGCCTCTGGTCAACCAGCTCCCCCGACCCGCGTGGCCGTCCTAACGGTTGAGGAGTTCTCCGTCAACATCACCTTCGAGCCGAGTCCCTCGCCCGCGGTGGCCGAGTACCGAGTCTACGTAAGCGGTGTCAACGGCACCTCACTGAACCAGTTGCAGCCAGCCCCGGGGTTCACGCAGCTTCGCTACGATCAGGTCCGGGTAACGTCCCCCGAGGATATCGGGTCTCTGCAGCCAGCGTCGGTGGATCCCCGGTTCTGGTTCATGAACGCTACCCAGGAGAACTGGGTCCTTGGCTATGAGGAGGGGTTCACGAAGCATGTCCCGGGGGACTTCACCGACGTGGCCTATCGGGTCACGGGCCTCCAAGCGAATGTCACGGTCTTCATCGCGGTCACGGCTGTGGACATCGAAGGAGTGGAGAATCCGACGGTGGCGCCGGTGGAGGCTGTTCCCCTGGCTCCTGCCGAACCGGTAAGGCCGAGCAATGAGGGGATCATCGTATCCTGGATTCTCATCCTAGCGGTCGTGCTTGGAGTCGTCTTCTACGTATCCCGTCACGAGGCGCGTAAGACCCGAAAGGCGTACCTGTACATCCTCCCACCTCTCCTTGGCTTGGTAGCCCTGACCTTCTACCCCGTAATCTTCGGCTTCTTCCTGAGCATCACGGACCGGCAGGGTACCCAGGAGTTCACCTTCAACATAATAGGGCTGGTGAACTACCTCCGCGTCTTCGAGCAACCCGACCTAATCATGGTCACGACGACTACTTTCGTGTGGACCATTGTGAACGTCGCCTTCCACGTCACCATCGGTCTTTTTCTAGCCGTCCTCCTGAACCGACGGATACGGGGCAGGTGGGCTTACAGGGCTTTGCTCCTGCTGCCCTGGGCGATCCCTTCCTACATCACCACCCTGACCTGGCGGGGCATGTTCGAGACACATCAGGGGCTGGTCAACGCCCTCCTAGGCCCTCTGGGCTGGAACCTCCTGGGCTGCGACGGGCCGTGTCAGTGGCTGACGGCCACAGGGACCCCTCTGCCGCTCATGGCCGTCATAATCACGAACATCTGGCTGGGCTTCTCCTTCATGATGATGGTCTTCTCGGGTGGACTGCAGGGGATCCCGCCTGAACTTTACGAGGCGGCCGATGTGGACGGTCTCACCGGGTGGCAGAAGTTCAGGTACATCACCCTGCCCCTTCTCAAGCCCACCCTGGTGCCCGCCTCCCTTCTCGGCTTCATCTGGACCTTCAACATGTTCAACGTCATCTACCTCATGACCCAGGGCGGGCCGCCTGTACCCGGGATGCGGGCGGGGGGTACGGATATCCTGATTACCTACGTCTACAACGTGGGCTTCCAGGCTCCCTTCGAGCACGGTTTCGCAGCGGCCTACAGCGTGGTCATCTTCTTCATGCTCCTCAGTTTCGGGCTGTTCTACACCCGCTATACGGGGGCCTTCGAGGCCTTCGCCGGCGGGACCGTACCGCTGGAGCGGCGGGCACGAAGACCGCTATTCGGCCTCGGGCTCATCGGACGTCTGCGCGAAGCCTGGCGAAGGGGGATGGGCGATCCCATCCGCACTGCCATGAGTCCGGACCAACCGGAGCACCTGTTGGCCCCAACGCCCTTGATCCTGGGCCTCGCCGCCCTGGGAATATTCGAGGTCGTCTACGGGGCCTTCACTTACCTCTCCATGGACTTCTGGTTCATCGTGACTGCCGTTCATGGGTCCTGGTTCTTGGTTGTGGGTCTTGGTCTCCTGCTAGGGTCGATAGGCCTCGGTTTCCGCCAGAGGGGCGGCCGTCGTCTGACCACCTGGGCCCTCCTCCTTCACTTCTTGGGCGCCCTCCTCGGCTTCCTCTCGGGCCCCCTGCCTCTACTGTTGGCTGGGGAGGTGACTATGGCCACGCTCGGGATGGTGTTGCCGCGGACAATAGCTTTCGTTGCTAGCATCATCTTCTTGGTGTGGACCACACGGCCCATGCCGCCGTATACGGTCGAGCCCGACCCCTGGACGCGGCTCGTCGACGCTCTAGCGCGTCTCAGAACTCGTCCCGCCCACGACGGTGGAACGCCGAGGGTGCGCAGACTCGCCCTCTGGCGGTGGCACAACGTCCTGATCCACCTCATCCTGCTCTTCTTCGTCTTGGTGGTACTCCTGCCCATTCTGGTGGTTGTCGGTACCGCCTTCAGCGAGTTCCCGGCAATGGCCCTGGTGAATACCCCGATTCTGCGTGAGTTCTTGGCGTCGGGTCAGACCCTACCTGGTTGGACGGTTGAACACTTCGCATACATACTCACCGATAGTCAGTTCTTCCTGTGGCTACGCAACAGCCTGCTGGTGGCCGCGGGAACGGTGGCTGTTGGCGTCCTCCTTTCCGTCACCGGGGCCTACGGCTTCAGCCGCTTCAACTTCCGGGGCAAGCGGTGGAGCATGCTCGCCTTCATCGTGGTACAGATGTTCCCGGGAGTGATCATCCTGATTCCCTACTACGTCCTCCTCTTCCAGCTAGGCCTTATCAACACCCACATCGGCCTCGTGATCATGTACAGCGTCACGGCTCTCCCCTTCATCCTTTGGTTCCTGAAGGGCTTCTTCGACACAATCCCCTACGAGCTGGAGGAAGCAGCCATGATCGATGGAACCACCCGGGTCGGGGCCCTGTGGAGGATCATCGTGCCCATCGCGAAACCGGCCATCGCCGTGGCCGCGCTCTTCTCCTTCCTGGCGGCATGGAACGAGTGGCTCCTGGCCTTCACCTTCATGACCAGCTCCTCAAACTACACCCTCCCCGTGGGCATCACCTCCTTCGTGAACCCGCCGCAGACCTTCTGGAACGAGTTCGCGGCCATTTCCATCCTCGTTGCCCTGCCTGTAATGGTCCTCTTCATCATCTTTCAGAAGTACATGGTATCTGGCCTCACCTCGGGGGCAGTCAAGGGGTGATGACATGGCGAAAGTGAAGCTGGAGCAGGTTACGAAGCGGTTTGGGGACTTCACCGCGGTTCACGAGTTCAGCCTGGACATCCGGGACGGCGAGTTCGTGGTCCTCGTGGGTCCCAGTGGCTGTGGGAAGACCACGATCCTTCGGATGATTGCTGGCTTGGAGGACGTCTCAGAGGGCGCCATCTACATCGATGGGGAGATGGTCAACGACGTCCACCCCAAGGACCGGGACGTGGCCATGGTCTTCCAGAACTACGCCCTCTACCCCCACATGAACGTCTTCGACAACATGGCCTTCTCCCTCAAGCTCCGTCGCTTCATCGTATCCGGGCCCGACGGGCGACCGGTCTCCCGAAGGTTGCCGCGCGACGAGGTCGATCAGAGGGTCAAGCAAGCGGCGGAACTCTTGGGCATCGCGGATCAGCTGGAGAAAAAGCCCGTCCAGCTGAGCGGTGGTCAGCGGCAGAGGGTGGCCGTCGGCCGCAGCATCGTCCGCGACCCCAAGGTCTTCCTGTTCGACGAGCCTCTCAGCAATCTGGATGCGAAGCTGAGGGTGGCCATGCGCGCGGAGCTGTCGAAGCTGCATGGCAGGCTGGGGAGCACGATGATCTACGTGACCCACGACCAGGCAGAGGCCATGACGCTGGGGGACAGGGTTGTCGTTCTCAAGGACGGACGGGTCCAACAGGTGGCGGAACCGCAGTATCTCTACGACTATCCAGCAAACCTCTTCGTGGCGGGCTTCATCGGAAGCCCGGCCATGAACTTCCTCCCTGTAGACGTGCAGGCTCAGGACGGTTCCCTGTCTCTTCGTGCCCCCGGGTTTGCCCTCAGTGTGCCTGATGATACAGCTTCCAAGGCTCGCTCGTACCTCGGACGTGAAATCGTCATGGGGATCCGGCCCGAGGACATCTACCACGCTGAAGAGGGATGGACGCCTGAGAAACCGGCCCGGGTTAGGGGTCGTGTTGAGGTGGCCGAGAACATGGGATCCGACGTCTTCCTCCACGTGGCAGCGGGGGACTCCCGCTTCCTGGCCCGTGTGGGAGGAGGAACGACGGCGCGTGTCGGGGATGAGGTGGACGTCATCTTCGACATGGAGAGGATTCACCTCTTCGATCCGACTACTCAGGGAGCCATCGCGTAATTGATGGGGCGTCACCTCTACCGCGGAAGGGCACACAGGGGGATAAGGGCGTAGTCTGGCCTGTACAGGGCCTCATAGTTCAACTCGTAGAGGGCCTTCTCCAGCTCCCATGCCTGGATTAGGGTGGGTACTTCATTCTCCTCTCGGGGGAGGAGCGAGGGAGCCTTTCTGCGAAGGGCCCCCAGGTATGCATCCACCAAGGCCTCTCTCTGCAGGTCCTCCCAGGAGTTGAGTCTCCTCAGGGTCTCCTCCGAAGCATCTCCCGCGGCGAGCCTCAACTCAACGCGCCGGGCCTTCCGTCCCAGGCTCTGCCTGAGGGCGGCGTGCTTGATGTAGGATAGGGACCGAAGCAGGGTAGCAAGATCCCGTAGAGGGCTGTTTCTCACCCATTTCTCCCCCGCGGGTCTAATCGGCTCCCCCTCGAAGTCCACGAAGAAGGGCTCCTCCTTGGAGAGGAGGACCTGCTCAAGGTGCAGGTCGTCGTGGATGTGTATGGAGGGCCAGCCCTCCGCCCGCCTGAGGTTCTCCAGCCCCGCTCTTATGGCTCCCTCCCGCATCTCGAGGAGTTCGCCTAGTTCATCCGTGGGAGGACCCGACCTGGAGAGGATTCTCTTCGAGGCTGCGTAGTACCCTAGACCTCTGCCAATCTGGTTCTCCAGCTGACGTCTCGTCAGAGTCTGGGGGACGAAGCGGGGTAGATCCGAGGCCCCCAAGGCTCTGTGCAGTCCGGCCAAGCTCTCCCCGAGCTTCCTGAGGATCGCCCACTGCGTCAGCGAACCCCCCCGACTCTCCATCTCGGCGAGTCTCTCCATCACGAGCCCTCCGAGATCTCCGTCAGAAGGCTGAAAGCTCAAGAGGACCGCCAAATACGTTTCGTCACGGCTGGCTACAGAGCCAAGGAGGGTTGGGGCCCCAGGGTAGCCCTGGTCGGTCAGGAACTCCAGAAGCACCGGCTCCCTGGATGCCCTCTCCAGCTTCCGAAGGGATTTGAGGAGCACGAGCCTCTCGGCGTCCTCGATGACGACAGAGACGTTGGTGGTCTTCCCCGCTGCCAAGAGACGAGGAGCCGAGACGATTGTGAGGGGCGGTCCCCGAAAGGTGAGAGGCCTCCCGCCAACTGTCTCCATCTTGAAGTCACTCGCCATTAGTCTGAGGAGCACGGAGCAGTAGGACTCTGCCTGCTCGCCCTCTTGAAAGAAAGCCTGGCCTCCCATAGCGTCGAAGGGCTCATATTCTCCCGCTGAGGGCCTCTGGGCAGTCAATACGAGAGGGAGCTGAAACTCCTCGTCCCCTGACTTCACGAACAGGATGACCTGGGCCTCGTGCGGCGAGGCATCCAACGTCAGGCAGTCGACGACCTCAATGTCGGCGGTCCACCCCAGGGGGAACCACCTCCTCCGGGAGATCCAATCGCGAAAGGCCCCGCTGTGAGACCACTCCAGGAAAGCCGTCAGCAGGTCTGACTCCAAGGGGCCCAATTCACAGCAAGCTCCTGTACAACTCCACGGTCCTTTCGGCCACGGTCTTCCAGGTGAAGTGCTTCTCCACCCGCATCCTTCCCTTTTTCCCCATATCCTCGCGGAGCTTTGAATCCGCCATCAGGGTATCGATGGCTTTGGCCAGAGCTCTCGGGTCCTCCGGGGGAACCAGGACTCCCGTCTTCCCATCCCGGACGACCCCTGCTATGCCTCCCACCTCGGTGGCCACCACAGGTCTCTCACAGGCCATGGCCTCCAGGTTGATGATGCCAAAGGGCTCATAGCGCGATGGGCAGACAAAGACCTCGCAGGAGGAGTAGAGGGCCACAGCCTCCTCATGGGTGACCATCCTGTTGATCCAGCGAATCCCAGCCAATCCTCGTAATGCTTCCGAGAGCTCGTCGACAAGTTCCGTAGTGTCCGCTGGCCCGGTGACGAGGACGAGGTTCGACTTCGCCTTGAGGGCCTTGAAGGCCTCCACCAGGTCGAAGATGCCCTTCTGCCTGCTCAAGCGTCCTAGGAACAGGATGTAAGGGACCTCAACGCCAAGCCTCTCGAGGACGGAGGGATCTTCCCTCCTCCTGTAGGCCGTCGCGTCGACGCCGTTGGGGATGACGTGGACCCTCTCCGCTGGTATGCCATAGTGCTTCTGGATGTCCGCCGACATCTCCTCGGAGACCGCCACCACCGCATCGCACGCCCCGAGTCCATTCTCCTCCACCCACGAGCTCAACCTGTACCCCCGTCCAAGCTGCTCCTCCTTCCATGGCCTGAGGGGCTCCAGGGAGTGGACGGTGGCCACCAGCTTCGTGTCGTACAGCCTCTTGGCTACCATCCCGGCGAAGCTCATGTACCAGGTGTGGGTGTGCACCACATCGGTGTCGAAAGGATCTGCCACGATGTTCACGTTCAGCGAGAGAACCTCCACCGCCTTCCCCTCCCGATCCTCTGGCCCCTTGGGGAGGGTCGGATAGTATCGGCGAATACGGACACCTTCCATATCTTCCGCGGGGTGGAGGGTTCTCACCTCCAGGTCCACCATGTGTCTGAGTTGCGAGGCCATGTGCAAGACGTGGACCCCGGCGCCACCGTAGATCCTGGGCGGGAACTCGTAGGTGAGAAGGCTGACCTTCAACGCCTCCCCCATTCGTGGTCGGCCCTTAAACCTGTGTCGAGGGGGCAACACTTTAGTGAGCCCTGCCGCCATCGGAGGCCCATGGCCCTCCTCGATACGCTCCTCCCGATCCTCCTGACGGCCCTCTTCTTCATTGCCATCCTGATTGTCCCCCTCTTCATCCTACCGGAGCTGCTGCTTCGACGCGGCCTCGAGGAGTGGAAGACCCGGGCGGTGGGCTGGGCCTTCTTCGCCGCTCTGATCCCGACGCTGGTGATCCTTTTCGGAAGCTGGCGGCCCGCCCTCTCGGATCTGACGCGCTGGGAAGTCTACCTCGGCTTCGGTGCCATCGCCTTCGCCGCGTGGTGGGACATTCGGAGGGCTCGAAAGCTGGCAGCCAGAGGGTCAGGTCGATAAGAAAGGCTTAAGGAACTCGCTCCCCCTTGCCGCCACGGAGGGCGGGTGCGTCTTCGTTGGACGAGGCCATTGTCAAGGGGTGGGAGGAGAAGTACGAGGCGGCGTCCAAGACCAACCCCTTGGAGGGCGCAAGGGCCCTCCTGGCCTATAACTCCGTCATCGACAAGGTCCGGCCGCTGGATGAGGGAGTGCTGGGTGACCTAAGGGTACCGGAGGAGGTGCCGCCCCTCTTCACGAAGACGGCGGAGGACCTGGATGATCTCGCCCAAGCCCTCTTCTACTCCATCTCCAACGGACTCGCCCTGGAGGTTCTCTGTTCCCCGGGGGTCATCGGGTTCCTCGACGGGGTCGGCGGCTACGAGGACAGGCCCGGTGGACAGGTCCTTACCGTCGCCCGACTCTTGTCGGACTTCGGTGCGTCAAGGATTATCGTCCACCCAGACAGGTTCGACCGAAGAATGGCCTCCCTCTACCGAGGGAGCCTGGCCGAGGTCTCGCTTCGAGAGGGAGAAACCGTCGAGTTCGCCAAGGCCGAGGAGTTCTACTGGGACTGCTCCCCGGAGGTTCACTACATACTGGAATTCCCCGCCGGGCTGTCCTTCGGTGCCCAGGCCGCCCCAAGGCCCAACCGCTTCATAGCTGCCCCGAAGACCAAGATTCTCTTCCATCGCGGATGGGAGGATTCCCTATCCGCCGTGAGCCAGGAGTGTGACCTCTTCTTCATAGCGGGGTTGAACCACATGGGGGAGGACTACGAGACCAGCTTTCAGACCGTCCGCCGTCACATCATGACCGCGAAGGCCGTCAATCCCTCCCTCAAAGTGCATTTGGAGGTAACCTCCGTCCCCGACCTAAGGAAGAGAGAGGCGATTGTCGAACAGATTCTACCGCTTGTGGACAGCTTGGGCCTGAATGAGACCGAGTTGGCGGACCTGGCCTTCCTCCTGGGGCTGCCGGACTGGGAAAGGGTGCGTGACGACCCGATTCTTCAGCTGGAGGCCATGAAGATCATGGCGGCCCTGGGAGTCAGGAGGGTCCACATGCACACTCTGGGATACTACCTCTGCCTCAGCCCCAATCCCGCGGAGGCGGTCCGTTCAGGTCTGCTCTTCGCTAGCTTAATAGGGAGCGTTCGCGCCTCGACGGGGCAGGTCCGGGGACCCAAGGATCTTTCCAAGGCCAAGAGGCTGCCGGTGGCGGAGAGGGGTTTTGGGGAGCTCGCGAAGCTCTGCGACCAGCTCGGACTGAAGGGTCGCGCCCGTCGAGAGCTGGAGGAGGAGGGGTGGTGCCGGGATGAGGACCTGGTGGCGATACCCACGAAGCTTGTGACTGGACCGAAGTACACGGTGGGACTGGGCGACGTGATCTCCGGTGCATCCATCTTCTCCGAGGTCTGGGAGTGAGGAGCACAGGGTTAAAAACCGATTGCCGGTAACCCTGCCAGTACCATGAGAGTCCTCTTCGCGGCGAGCGAGGTCTACCCTTTCGCCAAGGTCGGTGGGTTGGGAGACGTCGCGGGCTCCCTCCCCAAGGCCGTCGCGGCGCTGGGGCACGAGGTGAACGTGATCATGCCTCGCTACCGGGGCGTGGACAGGTGGAGGGTTGACCTCGGACCCTTCGATGTCCCCATGGGGGACCGGAAGGAGGTCGCGGCCCTGAAAGAGGGAAACCTGACCCCCGACGTGCCCATCTTCCTGCTGGACCACCCGGGATACTTCGACCGGGAGAGGGTGTATAGGTACGAGGACGACGGCAACAGGTACGCCTTCTTTTGTCGAGCCGTCCTCGAAGCCTGCAGACATGTCCACTTCCATCCGGACGTCATTCACTGCAACGATTGGCATACTGGCCTGGTCCCCGCCTTCCTCAAGGCCCAATACGCTGGGGACGAGGCTCTCTCTCGGACGAAGACCCTGTTCACCATTCACAACCTGATGTATCAGGGCAGCTTTCCAATGAGCCTCCTGGACTACATCGGTCTCCCGCCGGAGATGGCCTCACAAGGCGTCCTGGCACACGAAGGCAAGGTCAACTTCATGAAGGCGGCGATAACCCAGGCCGATGCTGTCAACACCGTGAGCGAGACCTATTCCAAAGAGATTCAGACCCCCGAGTTTGGCTTTAAGCTCGACACGGTCCTGAGAGAGAACCGAGACAAGCTTCACGGCGTCTCCAATGGACTGGACTATGGGGTGTGGAACCCTCGGGCCGACCCCTTCATCCCCAAGTCTTACGATCCCGCGGATTCGCGGGCGAAGGAGGCAAACAAGCGGGAGCTGCAGCGGGAGCTGGCACTCCCCTCGGAGAGAGAACTCCTTCTGGGATCTGTGGGCCGCCTGACGGTCCAGAAGGGCATAGATATCCTCATGGATGCGATTCCCGATATGTTGTCGCATAAGCTACAATTAGTCCTCCTAGGGACTGGACAGGAGACGTACGAGGAGGGCCTTCGCGCTTGGGATAAGAAGGATCCCAGGATCTCTGTCAACCTTCGCTACGATGAGGCGCTTGCCCACAGAATCTATGCCGGGGTCGACGCCTTCCTCATGCCCTCTCGCTTCGAACCCTGCGGACTGGGCCAGCTCATCAGCATGCGGTACGGCACAGTTCCCATTGTGAGAGGGACTGGAGGTCTGGCGGACACGGTCCAGGACCACTCGGAGGGGGAGGAGCACGCCACTGGCTTCGTCTTCGAGGAGTACAGCTCCAAGGCTCTCATGGGTGCTGTCGACAGGGCCGTGGCGGTCTACCATCGAAAGGCCGATTGGCACAGGCTCAAGGAGAACTGTGCTAAGCAGGACTTCTCATGGGAGCGGTCTGCGAAGACCTACGGCGAACTCTACGCGAGGCTCACCGCCCCTTGACCCTCCCTCAGCATCCTGGCGGCGTCCTCGGGTGGGACGGAGTTGATGTAGAAGCCGGTCCCCCGCTCGAAGCCCGCCGTGTGGGTGAGCCTGGGGGTGACCTCGATGTGCCAGTGGTAGTAGCTGTAGTCTCTCCCGTCGCAGGGAGCTGTATGGATGTAGTAGTTGAAGGGAGGATCGTTCAGGAGATTGGCTACCCTGGAGAAGATATCCTTCATCATTCCGGCGAGAATGTACCTCTCCTCATCGCTCGTGTCCTCGAAGTGCACTTCATGGGCCTTGGGTAGTATCCAGATCTCAAAGGGGTATCGGGCGGCGTAGGGTGACAGGGCCAGGAAGAAGTCGTTCTGCGTGATGATCCGCTCCGATGCATCGAGCTCGTCCTTGATGACCTCGTCGTAGATGCAGGAACCGCCGGTATCCTCGTAGAAGGTCCTGGAGGCCCGCAGCTCGTCCATGATCCGCCTTGGAATGATGGGAGTGGCGATGAGCTGGCTATGGGGGTGGGCGATGGTCGCACCGGCTCCAGCTCCGTGGTTCTTGAAGATTAGAATGTACTTGAAGCGTCTATCCTTTGTGAGGTCGAGATATCGGTCCTTGTAGGCGCACACGAACTCGTAGATCTGCTTATCGTCAAGGGAGGATATGTTACCCATGTGATCTGGAGTTTCAACGATGACCTCGTGGGCTCCTACGCCGTTTACGGCCTGAAAGACCTGGGACACCTTCCTCTTGACCTCCCCCTCGATGATCAGGGCAGGATACTTGTTGGGGACGCAGCGAACCCACCATCCCGGGCCGTTGGCCTCCCCGTCCTTTCTGTACGCCAGGACCTCCGGAGGGGTCATGTGCTCGTTGCCCGGACAGAAGGGACAATCGGGAGCCTCCGTCGTCTCCGTCGCAGGTCCCTTAGTCTGGATGGGTCGCTGTGACCTGGAGGACGAGAAGACCACCCAAGTATCCGTGATGTAGTCCTTGCGGAGTTCTGGCATGCTCCACGCCTTGTCGTTGACCAGACGTGAGGTGCTTAAAATACCTGCGGCCCCGGTGCGGAGAACCGGAATCACTCATCCGTCACGACGAAGCCCCTTCCCCTCGGCTCCATGACGGGCAAGTAGTCGTCCCTGAAGGCCATGTCCGCGGGGAGTTCGTCGAACCAGCGCACCTCTAGCACCCCCCTCCCCGGCTCAATCGCGCAGTCCCGCGTGGCTCCTACGAACTGGAAGAAGAATCCGCGGACCTCCTCCCTACCGTCCGTCACCGTGAAGTCAAAGACGTATGTGAGGTCGAGGATCTCCGCCTCTATGCCGGTTTCCTCCCTGACCTCCCTCAGGAACGTCTCCTCCGGTTCCTCGCCTTCGAGGGCCATTCCACCAGGAGTCGTCCAGATCTCCTGGCCGTCGGCTAGGGGGTGTTCCCGGATGAGGAGGACCTCTCCCTTGGAGTTCCAGACGAGGCCCGCGGCGCCCAGCAAGCCTCCCCGGAGGGATTGGAGGTCTAGTACTCTGCTCGGCGAAGCGGTGACGGTTCTCCGCCTGGTGGGAACTTCCCCGTACTTCTGGACCGTGGCCTTGAGGTGTTCTGGGAGCTCCATCATCCAACTCCTCACGGAAGAGACTCCACGAGGGCGGCGTATAGCAGGGGCATCAGGAGACTGGCGTCCCCCTCGACGGTTACCCTCCGAGCTCCACCCTTCACTTTGCCCCATGAGATCGCCTCCCTGACTCGAGCGCCAGAGAGGCTCCCATCGTACTCGACGGCGGTGGTGATGTACACCGCGTAGTCGAGGCCGCCCCTGAACTGGTTCCACCAGAGGACATGGTGTTTGGAGACACCACCACCTAGGACTAGGGCCCCAGTGCACTCTGATTCGAATACTCGGTCCGAGAGCAGAGACTCGTCGCTGAAGTTCTCTACCATGAGGTCGCGGTGGTCCTGCCAGAAGCTCCACAGGTGGTAACCGAAGGCGCCATCCGTGATGGCGGGCACCACCACGGGGATATCCTCCCGGGAACACCAGTAGAGGATGGAGGACTCGTCACCGAGTCTCTCCCCTACTAGGTGAAGGAGTTCAGACGTACTCTGCTGCCTCCTGCCCTCCTCCCAGAGACCCTCGAGGAAGGGGCGAACTGCCTGCTCAAGCCCCTTCCCGTAGGCGTCAGAGGGGACCAGGACGTTGCCGAGGCGCATGATTCCCTGATCGTGGAGGGACGCATCGTCCATGGTGAACTCACCGTGGTAGTAAGGATGGCGTGACCGGGCGATGTCATGGTCCACGGTGCCGCAGGTTGTGACGAGGACGTCCACCATCCCCTTGCGCACCATATCCCTTATGACGCCCCTGCAGCCAGTGGCGACTAGGGCCGCCGGGAAGGAAAGGAAGGTTGTGCAGTCACCCCTGGTAGCCATCTCCTCCAGTATGTCCAGGGCCGTGGCCAGTTTGGTGGCTGTAAAGCCCCCGGCTCTTCCCATCTGTGCCAAGAGTTCTCTACAACTGATGCCCCCCTGCAAGACGTAGTCCTCGACCTCCTTCTCTAGGGGAATCGTCATGGCCCGCCCTAGGCCCGGTGGGTAGAAAAGACTTCCATCGCGTGGAAAGGTCAGCGCCGGGCCGAGGTCAACCGCTTGCGTCTGAAAAGGGTCACGGGACGAGGCTCCTCCCTCATCGGCCAGAGGAATCGGTTGCCACAGGCGTTGCAGACGCTCCAACCGTCATCCCAGAACTCGAGGTCTTCGGAGCCGCACTCGTCGCACTGACCGCTCGTGGGCTTGGTGATGCCTCGGGTCTCTCTCTCGGCGGCGATGGAGGGCTGCAGGGACTCCAGGAACCTTCTCGCCTCCTGCACCCTCTCCAAGGCGAGGAAGTAGTCCTCCTTCCTCAGAAGGTCCACGGCGTCCCTGATGAGCTCCCTTACCTCCTCTGTCTCGATGCCGTACTCCTTGGCTTCCCTCAACAGTGGCTTGAGATAGGCCACGAGGTCCCGGACTTCCTTGTAGTGCTTCCTTCGGAGCTGCATGGCTGCCTCAATCTGTCTCTTCTGGGCCTCCATGGCAGTTCTCTCGCACCGCTGGGCGATTTCACTGGCAAGGACTAGGTCTCCTCGTTCGAAAGCCGTTCTAGCCTGCCTCGCGAGCTTGCGAGCGCTCTCCAGGGGGCTCCCTAGGTCCTCGGTCTCCCGGATCATCTCCTCGACGGAGCTAAGGTACTCGGACAGCTCCTCCCGTCTCTTCTGCCGGGCATCCTCGACGACCTCCTCGAAACTGTGAATGAGCTCCAGGGTCCTGGAGTGGTTCCCGAGCCTGAGAGCCTCCTCTGCCCGAATGAGCATCTCTCGGCCCCGGGCAAGGTCGGCGTTGATGACGCCGAGCTCCTCTAGAATGTTCTCCTTCTCGACCAAGATCTCCCTCACCCGACCCATCTCCTCGACGTAGACGGTGGAGACGTCTCTCTGGATCTCTTCAACAAGCTGGACACAGTAGTCGAGGCTTCCCTCCCGAAGGGCCCGCTGAGCCTCGCCGATCTTGTTCATAAGGGTCTTGGCACCGCCGATGGAGTTGAACTTGTTGGCGAAGAGCTGCGCTGCCTGGAGGGCCCGGGAGCACATCCCTTTCTTGTACCTGTTGGACCACTCCTGCAGCAGCTGAAGGGAGTCCTTGGATAGGGCGAGGGCGGACTTGTAGTCCTCCTTGGCGAGGGCGTTGGCGGCCTCGATCCAGAGGTCCTCCAGCTTACCGAAGTGCAGATTGTCGTCCGTGGCCTCCATCCGATGCTCCTCCTCCGGAGGCGGCGGCACAGGCTGCCTCTTGCGGTCAGCAAGAGTCTCCACCATGGTGTCTATGATCTCCGCCTTCCGCCGCTTGCCGGTGAGGTCTATGCCCCATTGGGCGGCTCGCTCCTTGAGGCCCTTGAGAGTGTAGGACTCCAGCTTCGTCCGAAGGGTCGCGACTCTCCGGGGCTCCCGCTCGACCTCGACGGGAACATCGTCAAAGTTAGAGGCGTCAGACTCCTCCTCGGCCTCTTCCCCAGGGGCCTCGACAGAGGGCTTTCTGGCCATCCCTAGTCTTCGGAAGTCTCGCCCCGAGAGAGCCTTAAATCTTTCGACACGGTTACTTCTGATAGAAGTCAGTGTCCGGGGCTACGTGCCCTCTAGGATGGTGGCGATCTCCTTCTCCATGGCGCCCACGAGCTCCCTCGCCATCTCCCCCCGCATCTCGGCAGGGACTAGCTTGACGCCCAGTTTCGCAGCGCTCTTGGCGATCAGCACGAGGGCCGAGGCCTCCTTCACCTTGGCCTCCATCAGTGCCTTGACGCCGGCCCTGAACTCCTCCTTCAGGTCAGGGTGCTCGTCCAGCTTCTGACGGATGTAGCCCTTGACCTCCTCCCTCACCAGGTCCCTAGCCGCCTCCAACAGGAGGTCCTCCGTGTGGGGTATTCCGAGGGTACTCTTGAGAAGGGACCCGATGGCCTCCTCATCGGTCATGCCCTCCCATCGGGGGTGGACCATAAAAGGTTCTCGGTGACTCACTCGTCGTGGAGCAGTAAGTAGCAGTTGGAGGCTCCGGCTTCGGCTTCCAGAGAGACTAACTGAGGACTTGGGCGCGAAGAGCAGCCTGGTTCGATTGAAGGAATGAAGAAAAAAAGAGGAGAGGGACCCGCGGATGTCAGCGTCGGGTCCGTAGCCTGACGAGAACGAGACCGGCAACGGCGGCCGCCAGTGCAATCCCACCAATTAGGGCGATCGTCACAGCGTTCAGGAACGGGGAGGGGGTCGCCGCCTCAAAGCCCAGCAGGGGATCGTGGACGATTACCTCGCCTTGAGGATAGTAGAGAAACAAGCGGTCGTCAACGCTGCTCCACTGGGCCCCTACGGGGCTTACCTGATTATCCACCCGGGCCTGAGGAGCCCAACGGAAGTAGGCCGTTCCCCTTGCTACGTGTACCTCTACTGACTCAGAACCGTCCTCGAACTCGGTCTCTCGCTCGACGCTGGACTCTGCGCCGATCTCCAGACCCAGCAGGCTCGTCTCAGAGACGAAGTCGTAACCCTCTATGAGGATGTCGACCTTCACCGCCTCCTCAGGAACCAGGGTTCCGTTGATAGTGGCCTCGGAGGGGAAAATGTAGCTGACCAGCCCGAAGGTGAAACCGTCCTTCGTGCCTGACAGCGTGACCTTGAAGCCGTCAAGACCATCTCTCTGGTGGCTCACCACCTCAACGGGAGCGAAGGACAGACTATCCAGTCGTACCTCTGACAGGCGGCCCTCGTTTGAATCCTGCAGGCCGTTGCCGTTCGAGTCCTCAAACTCGAAGACCTCACGGAAGGCAGCACTGAACTCCACCTCGATCTCCACCTCGACAGTTGCGTTCTCCCTCTCCCTCTCGACCGCGACCGCGAGTTTTGGCCTGTTCGCACTCTCCGCCTTGAACTTGAAATCGATCTCATTCGTCGCGACCTGGCTCTCTGACCTGATCTCCACCTTGGTGTCTTCATCCACCTCGACGGTCAAGCCCCGCTCGTCAGCCGACGCCGGGACTGCCATGAGGACGAGAGTTGCCACAATAAGCACTCCAAAGATGCTAGTTACCGTGCCTTTCATGAGGAAGTGTTCGCGGGGTGATCTTAAAAGGATTATTCAACATCCGTCGAAAACAATCTCCGGCGACCTCCTAGCAAACGCCGGCCCTTGAGCCGTGAAGGGGCTAGAGATGGCTTATTTCACAGAAATGGGATTCCCTCTGCAGAGTCTGTGATCCTGGTCCGGCTCGAAGCCATGCTCATCTTGACAGCGCGAACCCACAAACCTTCGGTACCCCATCGGGCAAGGGGCAACGTTTTTATCGAGCACCTTGGCTAATGCACCGGAATGCCCAGGCCAGGCGGCCCGCCAATCTTCAGAGACGTCAGCAAGCTCTCTTATGACTACGTCCCGGCCCAGATGCCCCACAGGGAGAAGCAGCTGCAGGCCCTCCAAAACCTCTACTATCCCCTCTTGGAGGCCAACCTCTCACAGCACGCCTTCCTCACGGGCAACGTGGGTACGGGGAAGACCCACCTCACGAAGAGGTTCTGCTCGGACTTCGCGACTCAGGCCCAGGGGAAGGACAAGAACGTCAAGTGGGTGCTGGTGAACTGCAGACAGCGAACCACGGAGGACGCCGTACTCCTGGCCATCCTAAAGAGGTGGGACGAGAGGTTCCCCGACCGGGGCTTCTCCATTCCGGAGAAGCTGAATGTGCTACGAAAGCACTTGGAGCGGGAGAGGGCCCACCTTATAGCGGTCCTGGACGAGGCAGACGTGCTGGTCAGGAAGGGTTCCGACCTCATCTACAACTTCACCAGGTTCGACGAGGAGTACCAGGCACCCCGTGGCAGCGTCAGCCTCATCCTAATATCGCAGAAGAACGCCCTGGTCTACCTCGACAGGGCCACCCTCAGCACCTTTCGGAGGAGCAACACGGTGGAGTTCGGGAAGTACACCCAACCGGAGCTGGTGGACATCCTCCGGGACCGGACGGAGCTGGCCTTTTTCCCGGATGTGGTCCGGGGGGAGTGTATCGACCTGATCGCCGACATCGCCTCGGAGTACGGCGACGCCCGCTACGCCATAGAGATCCTCCTGAAGTCAGGCGAGCTGGCCCTGGACGCAGGCATGCGAGAGGTCCTCCCAGAGCACGTCAGGGAGGCTCGCGCGACGACCCACGCCTTCCTCAGCGAGGAGGCCCTGGAGGCCCTGGACCGTCCGAGGATGGTGGCCCTCTTGGCCATCGCCCGGAGGTTGGAGAGGAAGGCTTACGTGACCACAGGGGAGGCGGAGGAGGCCTACGCCCTGGTCTGCGAGGAGTTCGGTGAGAAGAAGAGGGGGCACACCCAGTTCTGGAAGTACCTTCAGGACCTCGATGCCTTGGGCTTCATCGAGGCGAAGCCCTCCGGGGAGGGCGTTACGGGGAAGACCACCATTATATCGATGCAGGAGGTACCGGCCAGAGCTCTCATCGAGCGGTTGGAGATTCCCCTCTCCAAGTAGGATTCCAAGCCTCCGACACGTCGCTCTACCCCCACAAAGTTGATATGGCACAAGCCAGATGGCTCCACGGGAGGAGACATGGGAGAGGAGGAGAGGCGATCCCCACCTAGGTCGCCCTCGTTCGAGTGGGAGGACGGCTGCTACCTCATCAAGGAGGAGAGGCCGCAGCTGAGCTACCGGCTTTTCCGATTCCTTCTCAACGACGAACGGCAGGGGCTCATCATCTCCCGACGCCATCCTTCTAAGCTGAGAGATGAGAAAGGCCTCGAGAACGTCAGGCTGGTGTGGCTGTCCCATACGCCCGGGGAGGATTACCACAACCCGAGCGCCCTGGGGAGCCTGAACAAACTTATCTGTAGGTTCATCCAGGACAACGAGAGGGCGGTGGTCCTCCTCGATGGCCTCGAGTACCTGACGCTGTACAACGACTTCGTCCAGACCCTGCTCTTCGTCGAGCATGTTAACGAATTCGTCATGCAGAATCCAGGCGTGGTTCTGATCCCGCTCAACCCCAGCGCCCTGGGCTCAAAGGAGCTAGCCCTCCTGGGCCGTAACCTGGAGAGCATCGACGGGGCGGCACTCACCAAGCAGATGGAACGCGAAGAGGTCCTAAGGCTCATCGACACTTACTGACGACCGCTACGCCTCGGGCTCTCCAGGTTTGTCCACGCCGCCCAGCTGTTTTGCGACGAGGGCGTCGACCATCTCCAGGAACTTCTCCTCCCTGCCCTTGGGGATGCTGGCGCCGGAGGCGATGTTGTGGCCGCCACCTGATCCGCCCATACTCTCCGCTCCCAGTCGAAGAGCTTCCGCCAGGTCCAACCCCCTCTCCACCAGGTAGTCCGTTCCTCTGGCAGAGACCTTGGTCCTGCCGTCCGTCACAGCCAGGGCCAAGGTCGGCTTCTCCTGGTCGAGGAGGTACCTCATGCTCACCCCCGCCACGGATCCTGCTAGGGTGGGGCCGTCGGCGTAGAAGAACTGGATGTGGTCCTTCGAGAAGACGCCGTCATCCTCGACCTTCTTCAGTCCCCTCAGGACGTCCTCCCAGTGTTTCCTCCGGATCTCCTCCGCCTTCTCCACGCGATCGAAGTCCCCCGTGCAGAGGGACAGTCCCAGGGACTCCTCGCCCTGGCGGGAGCAGGCGTTGACGTAGGACTCCAGGTCGTCCACATACACCTCAAAGGCGGGATACCAGTACCGCTTCTCCACTAGCTGCTCGAGGGTCTCAGGACGCACCCCCTGTCGGAGAAGTCGGAGACTCAGCGTGGAGGTCAGGTTCTCTCTCTCCTCGGGCCCCAGGTCTCGGAACCTCTTCCCAGGATCCAGTCCCTTCTCGTCGAGGAACCTGTTCACGTCCTTCCTCCGACCTGACAGGCTCCGGAAGTAGGGGCCCACGGAGTAGTACAAGGAGTCCTCCAGTGGAAGGTCCGCCAGAGAGAGGCCCTTCTCGGCCTCCAACTTGCCTCCCTCGAGGGCAGCCTCGAAGAGAAGTGCGTTGATACCCTTGAAGCCCCCCAGGTGCTGCCTGTCCGCGATGCAGCCGACGAGGGCTATCCCGGCGAGGTCGAGGTTGGCGTCGTCCATGCTGAGGGAGAATAGGAGGGAGGTCGTGGAGCCGCACGCGTCCCGTGTCCCGCTGAGGCCGAAGAGGTGCGGGTTCACCTGGACGACTGTGTCGGAGTCCCGAAGGGGTTGATGATGGTCCAGGACCACCGTGGGCAACTCAAGCTTCTCGAGAAGGTCCACGTGGGCACTCCCTATGTCGCTTACCACGAGGGCATCTGCACCGTCCAGGCCGAGCCCCTTCAGCTTCTCCTCATCGAGCTGGCGGGATAGCGTCACGTGGACGTCTGCTCCTCGTCTCAACAGGGAGAGGGTCAGAAGTGCCCCAGCAGCCGTTCCGTCACCATCGTAGTGGCAGAGAACCCTCACGTGCTCCGCGCCGTCGATGACTTCGACCGCCCGGTCAAGCCTCTCAGGGAGACCCTTGGGTAAGCCATCCAGAACAGACATGGAGGGGGAGCTCACCTTACCTGAATCTCCGCCGCCTTTCTTGAGTACTGCCAGTCTGCCGGAAGGACCCCCTCTCGCTTGTAGTACTTGGCGAGGCGACGGATCTTCGCCTCGATGAGTTCCAGGCCACGGCGATTGTGGATGTCCTTGTGATGCTCCTTCAAGTGGCCATCGAGCCTGACTGCCTTCATCATCAAGTTGCGGAGGTCCTCCGGGACATCCATCTCCACACCCCCCTCCCGCAGGATCTGAGTGATGGACTTGCCCGTAACGAGTCTCACGCTGGGGATGCCATACTGATCCCTGAGGCGGATGCCAATCTCGGCGGTGCTCATCTCATCCTTGTGAAGTTTCAAAATCAGCTTTTCGACCTCATCCGGTTTCTGGCTGATCCAGGCTGGAGCCTTCTCTACATGGGGCCTCTTGGAGGACGACCTGCCCCTTCTCCGCCTGTGCATCCGTGCCATCACTCGACCTCGGGACGACCTTCTACGTGATACCGATATATAATCTTTGAACCCGGTCCCAGATGGGGCTACCGGCGAACGACGATGGCGGCGTGGTCCTTCTGGTAGGCCCCGAGGGTCGTCACCGAGAGCACCCGCAATCCTCCGGTCCTTAGGGCCTTGACCTCCCCTTCGAAAACGGTGTCCGGCGGAGCAGCGACGTCCACACTCCTGGCCTTCACCATGAGGATGCCTGTGCCGCCCTTCCTCAGCAGGTCCGTATTCTTAAGGAAGATGTGCGCCTGCCCCTTCTGGGCCACGTCCTGATACAGCACGTCCACCTCCCCCACCATGGTCCGATAGACACTGGGGTTCCTGGCGTCTGCAAGAATCGGAACGAGGTTCTCCCTCTGCTCCCCCAGGCGAAGGAGCTTCTGGAAGGCCTCGGGGGCCATCTCCACACAGTAGACGATTCCCGAGGACACGATGTCGGAGATGTGGCTAGCCGTCGTTCCCTGGGCGGCTCCGAGGTAGAGGACTCTCGAGGTCTCACCCAGCGGAAAGTGCTTGAGTCCCCGTAACAGGAGTGCCGCTAGCTTGCTGCGACGAGGGTTCCAGTTCCGAAACTCCTTCTCGTCCTGCCGTTGGAGCCTCTCTCCGTAAACGGAGACCCCTGGTACCAGATTCTTAGTGAAGAGCGTTTCACCATCGGAGAAGACTCCGGGGTAGTCAGAGGGCCACAACACAGGCTACATCCCGGAGGTGGGATAAAGGATGAGTGCGCCTGATCGATGTCGTTCCGAGCAAGGTGCTGAGCCCTTTGGGTGCAGTTGCCACCTGAGGGGATCAGTTTCATCCACCTCTCCCTCATCCATTTAAGGCCAGGTACGATAAGGGCCCCGATGGGCGGCCTCCTGGCGGTCTCCGACATCCATGAGGGCATTAGCTTCGGCTTCAGGGTCGATCCAGAGACCGGTATCTCCGAGAGGTCCCTCGATCTCCACAAGAACTTCGCGCGAGCGGCGGAGTACGCCATCGAGCAGGAGATGGACCTCTTCGTCATCGGAGGCGACCTCTTCGACCGGACCCACGTCAGCCCCGCCTTCCGGGAGATGGTTCGCCGGGACGTCATAGAACCTCTTGGGAGGGCCGGCATAGAGACCTGGATTGTCGCCGGGAACCACGACCAGCCGAGGCAGTGGACCCGGGGCACCTCCCTAGAGGACTTCCGCGGCTACTCCCACGTGGAGGTCTTCCGCGAACCCTCCGTGAGAGAGGCTTCCATCGAGGGGAGCCAGGTCACCTTCCTCATCCTCCCCTACCTCCATCCGGAGCACATCGCGGACCGCGTCAAGGAGCGGTTGGGCGAGGAGGTCCCCCGGGAACAGACTTTCGAGCTGGGCCGCCGAATGCTCAAGGAGTGGATCAGGAAGCGAGCGGAGGAGGCCTCTGGCGACCGCGTGCTAATGCTGGGACACTACTACGTCGAGGGAGCCAAGGTAAGAGCCACCTCTTACCCGGAGGTGCTGCCGGGCGAGTTCTCCTTCGCCATGGACATGATTCCTGACTCGGTGGAACTGGCAATCTTCGGGCACATCCACCTCCACCAGACCGTCGGCGACAGGGTGGTCTACGTCGGGACGCCCGAGAGGGTGGACTGGGGCGAGAAGGACGACCCGAAGGGCTTCATCACCTACCGCCCCGGGCAGGACTGGGAGTTCCACTCCTTGCCAACGCGGCCCATGATTAAGATCGAGGCGGACGCCACCGGCGGCGTTCCGATGGAGAGGGTTCTGCAGGCATTGGACACGGACCTATCGGGCGCTCTGGTGCGACTTGAGATTACGCTTGAGGAGGGTCAAAGGGAACTCCTGGACGAGGCTGCCGTCGCCGAGAGGCTTGCCGAGGCCTTCCATTACGAGATCTCCTACGCCCACATCGACCGTGAGACGGTGCCCATCGAGGAATTCACCCTAGACCCGCTGAGACTCTTCGAGGAGTACGTGAAGCTGAACTACGCCGACCATTCCCGCGTGGAGGACATCCTGAGAGAGGGAGAGGCGATTCTCCGGGAGGTCCTGAAGTGAAGACCCTGGAGTCGTTCTTCAAGGAGGCAGCAGTGCCGGAGGAGGCGGTCGAGGAGGTTTCCAAGAGCCCCCACGAGGGCTTCGTCGTCTCGGAGCTGGAGATGAGCGGCTTCATGCGATACCTCCACAGGACGAAGCCACCCATCACCTTCCCCCAGAAGTTCACTGCCATCACAGGCCCCACAGGGGCGGGCAAGACCACCATACTGGATGCGATAACCTTCGCCCTCTACAAGCGCTCCACCAGGACGGACATCCAGGGCATCAAGATCTCAGAGATTTGTGGGAACGGAGGCTTCGCTCGCCTGGACTTCCATCAGGGCGGATCCACCTTCTCGGTGAAGAGGGGCTTCTCCTCCACAGGCTCCCCGTACCTCGAACTCAAGAGGGACGGCAAGCCCATAAGGGGGACGATCCCAGAGCTGGAGGCCATCATCCAGGACATCGTCGGCCTGGACTACGACGGTTTCCGAAACTCCACCTTCGTCCGGCAGGAGGAGATGAAGCAGCTGGGGGCCGACAGGCCCTCGGAGAGGCTGGAGGTGTTCCAGAAGCTGTTCAGACTGGAGACCTTCGAGAAGGCGGCCGAGCTGGCCAAGGCGAGGCTCGACCTCGTCAAGGGCGACATCCAGACGGCGGAGGGCGAGCTCATCGTCCTGCGGGAGCAGCTGTCCCAGAGCGAGGAGTTGCAGGCAGAGATGGAGGACTGGGAGGAGAAGGTTGCCCAGTCCGAGGAGTCCCATGGTGAGCTGGAGGAGAGGCTATCGAGCAAACAGGAGGAGCTGACACGGCTGGAGAAGGGCCACGAGACCTACATCAGGTCCCGTACCAACCTGGAGGGGCTCCAGCGATCCCTCGAGGAGATGGAGAAGAGGTTGGCGGACAAGCGGGATTCCTTGGAGAAAGCTTCTGAGCTGAGGGGCAGGACGGAGGAGCTGAGGGAGGAGGTCGAGAAACTAGAGGGGCTCGAGGAGGAGTCCCACGACCTGATGGACCGGCAGCAGAGGAAGACCCTCCTGAGGAAGGAGCTCGAATCCGTGGAGGCTAGGATGCGGGACGCCCAATCCAACCACAAGTCCATCGTAGCCGACCTGGAGAGGAAGGTGGAGGAGGAGGAGGAGCGACTGGCGGGCCTGTCCACGGACCTGGGGGCAGAGGAGGCCTTCGAGGCCCTGCGCCAGGAGGGAACCCTTGAGGAAAGGGTCGCGCGAATAGACCTGGAGCTTGAGTGGCTGTCGGGGCAGCCGGACCTGGTGAAGAGCCTCCGGCGAGAACAGGAGGAGAGTCGCCATTCCCTCGAAGAGGTCAAGGACAAGACGCGGGGCATCGACCGGGAGACCTTCCTGGTAAGCGAGATCCGAGAAAGAGTGGCCGCCATTCGCATCGACTTGGAGGGCCGCCGCTCAGAGTGGGAGTCCAGGAAGAGGAGTCTCGACGAGGAACGACGGGAGCTGGAGCGGAAGGTGGAAGAGGCAGGATTCGGGCAGGCGGAGCGCAAGCGGTTGACCACGCTAAGGGAGGCATTGGAGGGCCTGGAGCAGAAGAGAAAGCTTCTGCAGCAGGCTCGGGAGGAGCTGCAGAGGTTGGCGGACCTGGAAGAACTCATAGCGGAGATGGAGGGCCAGCGCCAGGCAGAGAAGACGAAGGCGGAGGAGCTGATGCAATCTGTCACACGGGCCGAGGCAGAGGAATTGGCCTATCAAACTGTCCGAGGGGAGGTCGAGTCCCTGAGGGAGAAACGGGACGAGGCAGCCAGGGGGTTGTACGAGGCAAGGGCCAACTTGAGAGCGTGCCAGGACCGCCTTAGGGACCTCCGCAAGCTCGACTCCAAGTCAAAGGAGGTGGAATCCCGGTTGGGGGAGCTGAGGTCCAGCGCCGAGGTGCACACGGTCCTCAGGGAGGGGGTCTTCCACAAGAAGGGCGTCGTCATGTACGCCATAAACCGCCTGCTTCCCGAACTCGAGATTGAGACATCGAAGAACCTGAAGGATCTGACGAACGAACGTCTGCAGCGGGTGAAGCTGGAGACCCACGAGGAGGCTAGGGGCTATGGAATCCGGATCCTTGTGGAGGGCGTCGACGGGGAGTGGCACGATGTCGGCGTGTTCAGTGGCGGCGAGAGGACCCAGATTAACGCGGCCCTGAGGTTCGCCATCGCGAAAGAGCTGGCGAGCATGCCCCAGGTCGGCAGGACCTACGGCAGGATGAAGACGCTCTTCATAGACGAGGGCGATTTGGGCTCACTCGATACCGAGAGCTCACGGGAGCTCTTCGTCTCCAAGCTCTTCAAGATGGGAGACTCCTTCGAAAAGGTCATCCTCATCACTCACCTGGCAGAGGTTGCTGAGAGGTTCCCCGGTAGGATAAGGGTGGCCATGACGCCTCACGGGGAGTCCACCGTTGAGGTGGTGGCCTGAGTGTGCTAGAGGAGCTTCGTCATGAGCTTCGCCGTCTTCTTGAGTACCACAACGGCGACGTCGAAGAGCCTCCTCTAATCCTGACGGAGTTCACCGCCGCCGAAGAGCCAAGAGAGATGGTGGCGGTGGACGGTTCCTACAGCTTCCTCTGGAACGTCTCCTCTACCTGGCTCGCCACTGTCAAGGTTGGTGCCCTCCGGTTTAAGCACACACCCGATGGATATCACATCGACTCACTGGATAAGTTCGAGAAGGCCATCCTCATATCTACCTCCGACGGCTTCCCTCACGAGGATGAACTGTACGGATCCATCTATCGTCTTACGCGAGGTTCGCAGGAACAACAACGAGAGATGGTTAACGAGTACAGGAAGTACTTCGAGAGTCAGATGGCCCTTCAGGCCGCGAGGTCTGCCGAGGGACTGACCCTGGTTCTGGACGGTAGCCTAGCGTCCTTCCCCAAGGAGACAGATCGCCTAGGGGAAGTCGTGGAGGCCTGTGAGGAGAACGACCACTTGCTGGTTGGTGTGTCGAAGGACTCCACCACCCACGCCTTCGGACATCGATTGACGGACGAGGAACTCCTCCGCGGAAAGGAGGGCATGTCCTTCGTGGCCGCACCGGAGGACTTTGGAAAGAGGCAGAGAGGCCTCCTTCACGGGGACGTGTACTTCGCGCGGCTTCACCCCGACGCCCCGAAGTGGTTCAGGGTCGATTTGGGGACCTACAGGGAAGAGCCAGAATTCGCCCTCTCTCAGGTCGCCGCCTTCTGTACCTCCCCTCTCTGTGTCGGGTACCCCTTCCCACTCTTCGAGGCTCACAGGTTTGCTGTCACCGTGAGACAGATGCGGGAGATGTACGAGGACGCCATCGTCAGGGAGGGCCTGGGAATGGGTTTGTCGCCAAACCTTCTTCTGGCCGGCCTCACCAGCATGGAAGGCGATCGTCGAAGCACGTTTCACCGGTATCTGGACAAGGCCACGAGGGAGCTGAAGTGAAGATAGGGGAGGTTGTATCGGCCTCCGTCCTCGGGGGCCTTACCACGAAGTTGGAGCTGGAGAATCCGGAGGACCTTAGGATCGGCTATCCGGTCATCGTTGAGGGCCAGCGTTACGACTTCTACTGCATAGTCGAGGACATCATCAACGAGACCTCCAACATCGCCGAGAGACTGGCCGGATCCCGTCTTCGGGACTCCATTATGCCTGCCGGAATCCAGGAGGGATACGGAGGCCCCATATTCTACTCAAAAGCCCTCCTGAGGCCCATCCAGCTCATACACAAGGAGACGGGCCGTCTCTCCGAGCCGGAGACCATTCCCCCCTATTTCTCGGAGACAAGGCATGCCCTGGAGAAGGATGTGGAACTCATTTACGAGCGGACCACGGGGTCCGCCCCCCTGGGAACCATTCGCGGTGTGTCCGAATTCTACGTACACCTGAGCTTTGACAGGCTCACGGAGAAGCCCTTCGCCATCTTCGGGAGGACAGGGATGGGGAAGAGCATTCTGAACAAGCTAGTATGCGTCGGCATTCTCGCCAGAAGTGGGAACTCGGTATTGGTCTTCGACATGCACGGTGAGTACGGAGTCTACTCCCAGACCGACAAGACCGAGGGCCTGAAGTACTTCTTTCCAGAGCGAGTGGAGGTCCTGTCCCTCGACGGCCGGAACAAGGAGGCAAGGCCCTTTCTCATTGACCCCAACGAGATTCGACCGGAAGACCTCATCGTCGCTCTGCAGGACCTTAACCAGAACATGATCGACGCTATCTACGAGGTGGATCGACGAAGGAAGAAGGACCTCATCTCCACTATCATTGAGGCCATGCCAGAGGAGTACGATGAGAGCAAGGTCCACCCGACGGTCCTGAACGCCCTGAAGAGACGGATGACCCGTCTGGAGCGATTGCCCTTCATCCGGCCCACGGGCAGGGACGTCTTCTCAACCATCGTCGGCCTCATCCGGACGGGCAAGTCCTTGGTCCTGGACTTCGGGGACTTCGGCACGGACCAGATTGTCTACCTCTTCGTGGCCAATGTCCTAGCCCGACGGCTGTTCGACCTCTATACGGAGAAGAACGAGGAGTTCCCACGCCTCATCCTATTCCTCGAGGAGGCCCACAAGTTCCTGGATCCCGGCATAGCCTCCTATACGATCTTCAGCAAGCTCGCCCGAGAAACAAGGAAGTTCAATCTCATTCTGGCCCTCGTCGATCAGAGGCCCTCGAAGATAGACGACGAGGTGCGCAGCCAGCTGGCCAACCGTCTCGTCATGTCCCTGAAGGAGCCTAGTGACGTCACCTCTGCCCTGGCGGGAGTCCCGGACCGTGGGATGTGGGAGAACATCGTCTCCACCATTCCAGCAAGGTGTGTGGCGGTCCTGGGGGACGCCATACGGATTCCGACAGTCATCGACGTCATGCACTACAGGGACATGAACGTCCGGGAGCACATCTTGGAGAGCGGAATCACTCACGATACCCTCGACGAGATTGCCGCGAAGACGGACGAGGTCTTCTGAGTCTGCCTGGCTTGAGAATCGGGGGAGAAAGGTCTAAAGCACAAGAACGGTGCCCCGAGTGCGGCGATATCTCTTGGTCGAGTTCGTCCTCCCGGAAATTCCCCTGCTGGCCCTGGCCGTCGTGGCCTACATCTACATCGCCGTCGGTGTCGCGCTGGGGTTCTTCGGCAGGGTGGTCTGGGGACGCCTGATGACGCTCCTGGGAATCCTCTTGGGCGCCTCTGTGGGGTACACGATCGGGGCTCCCATCTTGCCCGGCTACGGGGGGCTGGCCATCGCCCTCCTGGGGGCCGCCGTGGGTGGGATGATCTTCACATGGCTCGTGGAGGTAGCCGTGGCGGGGATGGCTGGAGTCTTGGGTATGTACGTGACCTATCGGAGCCTGCTGGAGGTCATAGGCCCCGATCAGGCGGTCATCGTTGGCATCCTAGTGATGCTGGTCATCTTCTCCGTGACCTTCTACTACATGGGTAGGGTGATGAGCTACGTCACGGCCGTGGTGGGATCCGTTCTTGCGGGCGTCGGCCTCTTCCTGCTGACCAACGACCTGCAGAGCAGCTTCCTGGCGGCCGCCGGCATCGCAATCTTCGGCACCGTGGTACAGGAGCTGGTGATTAAGAAGCACGAAGAGAAGATTCGAAAGGCGATGAAGAAGAGGGCCCTGGTCAGGAAGAGTTAGCCACTTTCACCACCCTCCCCCCCTTCCCCCTTTATAGAGAGGAACCGTGGTTTTTCACTCCCTCGGGGAGGAAGATGGAGGTAGTGAAAGAGGTTCAAGTGAGGCCGACAAGGCTCTACACGTCCAACAGGGTACTTGACACCCTCCTGGAGGGCTTCGAGCCCGCGAAGCTCACCTTCCTGAACAGCGGGAGTAGCTTCGTGCACAACTTGGTCTTCCTCCTGTGCGTCCGTCACATCCTCGACTTCGATCGAGAGGTGGTCTACGTAGATGGGGGGAACTCCATCAACCCCTACTCCATCGCATCCATGGCCAAGAGGTACGGGAAATGCCGCCAGGAGGTGTTGAGCCGGATAAGGGTCGCCCGAGCCTTCACCACCTACCAGATGTCCACCATCCTTCTGGAGTCCTTGGAGGATGAGGTCAGGGCGGGCCCCGGTCTCCTGATCCTATCGTGTCTGCCAGATCTCTTCCTGGACGAGGACGTGGAGTACCAGGAGGCCTACCACCTCCTCCGTCGAGGGTTGAAGAAGGTGAGGGAGCTGGTGAAGGAGGAGGAGATCTTTGGCGTGGTAACAAACCACGGTCTCTCCCAGCTCGGGACGAGGAGGGGGATTGGGCACCTCCTCCATCAGATGTCCGATCGGGTGGTCAGGATACGCCCCATCAAAGGCGGCCTCTTCATATCCCTCCCGGGAGAGGGCAGGAGCACGTCCTTCATACCCGTTCCTCCCAACCAAGCCACCCTGGAGGACTACATTCCTGAGAGATTCTCGCAAGGCCTGGCCACGGTACGGGTCCTGGAGGAGTCTGGGAAGGCGAGGCTCCGGGGAACGCAGTTCGAGATATCCGCCTTCATCTAGGAAGATCTACTTTCATCGACCTCCCTAGGTCCCCTTAAAGAGAGGACAGAGGCTGCTAACGACCATGGGAAGGACCGTACCCACCTACCGCATGCATCTGGAATCCATAGTGGGCTCCTGGACGGACTACAGAAGGGCTCTGCGGGGGAAGGACCGAAACCTCTTCGACAAGATCGTGCTGAAGGCTCGCCAGCACTCATCGGCCGCGAGTTTCTGTGCCCACCTAGATCCCGTTGAGACGGCCTTGCTCTCCATCCTCCTCGAGATGCAGAGGGAGCTCGATGGATTGAAGGAGCACATATCCCGCCATACCCCGACCTCAGACTCCATCCTCGGAGGTGAGTCCTCCGGAGCTGGCCAGGCCCTGGAAAACCTTTAAGGGCGACATACTTCATTGTATCCTAATGGTAACGGCGGAGAGGGTCGCCGAGATTCTCGAAGGCTACGACGATCTGGTGATAGCCACCGTCTGTTCCCACTCATCCCTCCAGATATTCCACGGAGCGAGGGCTGAGGGCTTCAAGACCCTGGGTATCGCCATCAAGGAGCGGCCCCGTCTCTACGACGCCTTCCCGGCGGCGCGTCCTGACTCCTTCCTTGTTGTGGACAGCTACGATGATCTGCCGAGGAGGGCGGCCGAGTTAGTGGAAATGAATGCCGTGACGGTCCCTCACGGCTCCTTCGTCGAGTACATGGGCTCCGAAGCCTTCTCTCAGTTTGAGGTACCCACCTTCGGCAACCGGCGGGTCATCGAGTGGGAGGCGGACAGGGAGAAGCAGCGTATCTGGATCCTCAGCGCTGGGGTGGACATGCCCGCGAAGATCGAGAGGCCAGACAAGATCGATCGTCCCGTCTTCGTCAAGTACCACGGTGCCAAGGGTGGTCGTGGCTCCTTCATCGCCAAGAACTACGACGAGTTCTTGGAGCACATCGATAAGAGCCTTCCATATGCGATTCAGGAGTACGTCATAGGGACCAGGTACTACATCCACTACTTCTACTCGCCCCTGGAGGTGGATGGCTACACCCTCAGCAAGGGACACCTGGAGCTCCTAGGCGTCGACAGGAGGGACGAGAGCAACATCGACGAGATGTACAAGCTCGGCGCCCAGGAGTCGCTGAAGAAGCTCGGAATATACCCCACATTCATCGTGACTGGGAACATACCCACAGTCCTTCGTGAGTCCCTCCTCCCCACGGCCCTCGACATGGGGGAGAGGGTTGTAGAGAAGTCCATCGAGCTCTTCGGAGGCATGATCGGTCCCTTCTGCCTGGAGACCATAGTCACGGACCAACTCGACTTCAAGGTCTTCGAGGTCTCCACCAGGATCGTCGCGGGCACCAACCTCTACATCTCAGGGAGCCCATACTCTGAGCTGCTCGAGCCTGGGATGTCCACAGGTAGGCGCATCGCCAGGGAGATCAGGGTCGCTAGAGAGAAGGGTCGGCTCCTGGAGGTCCTCACCTAGCCCAGGCGGCTGGAAGGCGCCCCTGTCGCGTCCACTTCATTCTTGGCGGCGATTCTGGAGTCGATACGGTTTTATTCGCGGCCTCGAGATGACTGGCCATGGCCGAGACAGACGTTCTGTTCACGGCCGGCGTCCTATTCGTGACCTTCCTCGTGGCCCTCGTCGTGCTCATGATAGCCCTGCACATCGCCCGATCAAGAATCAAACGACCCCCCAGGGCACCCATCGAGTCCCGAGAGCCCATCACTGACAGGACGTACAACACCCTTGTCACCACCGAAGCCATCTCTCGCGAACTCATGGACAAGGGGTTCGAGAATGTCACGGCTGAGGAACTCCTCCGGAAGGCCCGCCAGGCGTATTTCGAGGGAAACATGGAGGAAGCGGAGGAGCACTCCATGGAGGCCCGCGCCATCCTGAACGAGATGAGGGTCGTCGAGGAGCCTCCGGAACGGGAACTGGCGGAGGATGAGGTGGAGGTCCCCGAGTCGAAGCCTGTCATGGGGAAGGAGTACCCCAGGAACTACCTCCAGGCGAAGTTCATAATCGGGCTCGTGAAGGACTCCCTCAAGAAGACGAGGAAGAGGTCCGAGAACGTCAAGAAGGCCAGGGAGCTCATTGGAGAGGCAGAGGAGGCCTTCGAGCAGGAGAAGTTCAACGATGCCCTCAGTCTGGCGGTGAACTCCCAGAGGCTGCTGAAGGATGAGGAGATCCCTGAGAGGGCCGCTAGCCCTCGGCTTGCTGAAGGTGACCACCTGTGTCCGCGATGCGAGACCGAGATCTCCCCCGACGATGGGTTCTGCGGGAAGTGTGGGTATCGGCTGATGAGGAGCGAGTGCCCAGAGTGCGGCGATCAGGTAGCGGAGGAGGACAACTTCTGCCGCAAGTGCGGGGCCGCCCTGAGGCCCATAAGAGAGGTATCACGAAATCCCTGAACGGTTCTCGTTGACAACGCCGTGGCAAGGCTTAAGACCGCATAACAAAATTCATCCTCGTGGTCCCATGAGCCAGGAGATTGAGAAGGTCATGTCCTCCTACTACGGCAACGATGCGGTCGCCTCCATTGTCACGCTTAAGGTGGATACAAAGGAGGCCGACAAGATCGCGAGCCAGATAGCCAAGTTTGAGTCCATCGAGGACCTCTTCCTCGTGACGGGCGATACCGACATCATCGCCAAGGCGCGGTTCCCCGACTACGGCGCCCTGAAGAAGTTCTTGGTGGAGTCCCTGGCTTCCATTCCCGGTATTAAGGACACCAAAACGCTTATGGTCGTAACGACCTACAAGGAGGGCGGAGTAACCAAGTGAAGCCCCACGTCACGTTGAGGCCTGAAGAGGGGAGGATCGAACGGAAACCGAAGAGAGACTCAAACAAGTACTCGATGTCCTCGACCAGCTGGCCGAGGACACCTCGGTGCCCAGAAACATCAGGAGGGGTGCTCTAAACGCCAGGGAGCTCCTTCAGAAGAAGGAGGATGCCCTCGACGTCCGCGCGGCAAGTGCCATTTTCATTCTTGACGAGCTGGCCAACGATCCCAACATCCCTCTCCACGGCCGTACCCTCATCTGGAACATCATCAGCCAGCTGGAGACGATCAAGTAGGGCAGTCCTACGAGTCGACAATCCCTGCATCTCAAAGGACAAGGAACCCGTGCACAACGAACAGCAGAACGATCACTGGCACAACTACAAGATAAACACGGGGCGGACCGGGTGGTCCCGGAACAGACTCCAGCCGATTCCCCCAACCGCCGCCACGTCAACTAGTACCGTCTTGAGAACAAGTTTGAGGAGTCTCTACCTTTTCGCGTGGGCGTCCCAGTCCTTCACGGTTACCAATCCGAGTACAAGCCCATATGGTTGGCGTCCAGCGGCATACCATTGGACAACCGCCATGCCAGTCCCACCGGCCCTGGTGATCGAACCCCGCAGCAGGCTTTTTAGATGACATCGCTACTCGGAATTCGCCGCGGCCGTAGTCTAGCGGTAGGACAGAGGCCCCCCAGGCTTCGGGGATAGCCTCTAACCCGGGTTCGAATCCCGGCGGCCGCACTCCAGACTCAATGGCCTATATGGGCCACCCCCTTGGCAAAGTGTGCCATGGAAGTCCCCTCTGGGAGATGTCTGCGACCTGCTCCCCTTTATAAGTCTAAGCGTTTTGCAGAGCGACGCTGGCAATGAGCGGTAGAGAGTGGTATAACCTCACGGTGGAGGGAGCCTTCAAGCGAGCGGCCTCCTCCCCCCTTGGCCTCTCGGACGAGGAGGCGAAGAAGAGGCTGGAGAAGTACGGACCGAATGAACTCCAGAGAGTCGGCAGGGTCTCGCCCCTCCGGATCTTCCTGATCCAGTTCCTGAACCTCCTGGTCTTCATCCTAATTGTCGCCGCGGTGGTCTCGGCTGCCATCGGATATATCAACAACTCCCAGGAGGAGCTCATCGATGCCGCAGTCATTATGGCCATAGTACTTCTCAACGCCATCTTCGGCTTCCTTCAGGAGTACAAGGCTGAGAGGGCCATCGAGGCCCTTCGGGCATTGGCAGCGCCGAAGGCGTCCGTAATGCGGGACGGACATCGGAGTTCCATTCCGGCAGCGGACCTCGTCCCAGGCGACCTGGTCCTTCTTGAGGCGGGAGACAAGATTCCTGCTGACGCCCGACTCGTCGAGGTGGCGAACCTGAGGGTGAACGAGGCCTCCCTCACGGGCGAATCCATCCCGGTGAGGAAGTCCGTGGAGCCCCTTGGGGGGACCGTCTACGTTGGAGACAGGGCCAATATGGTCTTCATGGGCTGCACGGCGGAGGTGGGCCGCGGCAGGGCCCTGGTGGTCTTCACGGGCATGGGGACCGAGTTGGGCAAGATCGCCGGGATGGTCCAGGAGGAGGAGAAGGAGGAGACGCCGCTGCAGCGCAGGCTGGCTCGACTGGCTCGCCAGATAGGTGTCGGCGTTTTGGGCGCCGCCATCATCATCTTCGTCGTCGGCCTGAGCCGCATGGTGGACATCGTGACCATGTTCCTGACGGCGGTAAGCCTCGCCGTCGCAGCCATTCCCGAGGGCCTGCCCGCCGTGGTCACCATTACCCTGGCCCTTGGTCTTCAGAGGATGGCCCGAAGGAATGCCCTGATTCGAAGGCTACCCGCTGCCGAGACACTCGGTTCCGCCAACGTCATTTGCTCTGACAAGACGGGGACCCTTACCCTGGGTGAGATGAACGTTCGTGAAATCTTCACGCTCGCCTCCGAGTTCTCTGTCACCGGGAGGGGTTTCGAGCCAGAGGGCGCCTTCTCTAAAGACGGAGAGGTGGTTGAACCGCTGAAGAACGAAACCCTGAAGCTCCTCCTCCGAGCTGGCATGCTATGCACCGACGCCTCCTTGGTACAGGACGGGTCTACGTGGAAGGTCTTGGGGGACACAACAGAGGGGACGCTCATCGTAGCCGGGATGAGGGCTGGCCTCACAAAGGAGGACCTCGAGGCGGAGGAGCCCCGCGCGGGGGAGATACCCTTCGACTCCGTACGTAAGCGGATGACCACTGTCAACCGCGGCGAGGCCCTGATGGCCTATACCAAGGGCGCTCCTGAGGTCGTTCTGAACCTCTGCACTCACGCTAGGCTCGACGATGTTATCGAGCTAGACGATGGAATGCGCCAGAGGATCCTGGAGGCCAACGAAGGGATGGCTTCGAGAGCCCTACGGGTGCTGGCCATTGCCTATCGCCCCCTTCCTGCGGATCTCGAGGAGTTTGAGGAGGACGCCGTGGAGAGAGACATGTTCTTCCTGGGCCTGGTGGGGATGATTGACGCTCCGCGGGAGGATGCGGTGGTCGCGGTGAAGCAGAGCAAGGACGCCGGGATCAAGGTGATCATGATTACGGGAGACCACAAACTCACCGCCATGGCCATCGCCAAGGAGATGGGCATCATGTCCGAGGGTGACAGGGCCCTGACCGGTGACGACATTGAGAGGCTCACCGACGACGAACTCTATGGGGTCGTCGAGGAGGTGACCGTGTACGCTCGGGTGTCCCCGCACCACAAGGTGCGCATAGTGGAGGCCCTCAAGCGGAGAGGTCACATAGTCTCCATGACGGGGGACGGTGTCAACGATGCCCCGGCCCTCAAGAGGGCGGACATAGGAGTGGCCATGGGCATCACCGGGACGGACGTAGCCAAGGAAGCCTCGGACATGGTCCTGACGGACGACAACTTTGCTTCCATCGTGCAGGCCATCGAGGAGGGCCGAGGGATATTCGACAACATCAGGAAGTTCGTGGGTTACCTCCTCTCTGCCAACGCGGGAGAGGTGCTTGTGATGTTCCTCGCCACGCTAATACTCGTGAGACCCGAGTTCCTTCCCCTTCTGGCTCCCATACAGCTCCTCTGGATCAACCTCGTGACGGACGGCCTGCCGGCGCTAGCCCTGGGCGTCGATCCCGTACCGAAGGACGTAATGGACAGACCCCCTCGACCGCCGAAGGAGAGTCCGCTGAACAGGGAGATGGCGGCTGTCGTCATAGGCGTGGGTTTCCTCATGGCCGTAGCTGGACTCCTCGCGTTCCAGCTGCAGGTGGGG
>JABAOH010132693.1_pt1 | contig 56728 bp, 58 predicted proteins | sample 7062181 | NCBI WGS metagenome assembly JABAOH01 (sample SAMN14538630, study PRJNA623070) | marine sediment metagenome | biome: marine biome [ENVO:00000428]; feature: marine pelagic biome [ENVO:01000023]; material: deep marine sediment [ENVO:00002113]; isolation source: pool of 5 deep marine... | reverse complement strand
CTCTATGCCATTGCCCTTACAGCCAATACCTATTGGTTCCCTGAAAGATATCTCGCGATAGTCCTTTATCTCGAAGAAATAGAGGCACGCAGGCTCAAGGACGTTCCTCCCCGTGAGGTGCTTTCTAGGTTCTTCTCTTCGGCGCAAGGCTTCACAATCAATGTGCAACGAAATTTAGAAAAAAAATCGCTTCCCAGATCAAAGACACGAAGTAGCTTTGGAGGTTGTTCAGTGTAAAATACCATGATTGATCCGAACCGCCGCCTGGGCTCTGTCGGTCCAGCCGGGTGGCGGATAGGTTGCGTTTTTGTGTCACGAAAGGGCACGTTTTACCGCGTCCTGAAGGTCAGTTCTTGCTACCATGCTGCTACCAGAACACCCCGTACTAGGAGCATCCAGGAGCACCATCGGTCAGTCCAAATCCTCAGATTTTTGTGCGAATAGGTCCTCTTGGGTCTGCTCGGTTTATTCCGGGGGATAATTCGTAATGAGTAGGTCGTCGATTCAATTCCCCGCCGCCTGCTCCAGGTAAATCGATAGACTGGTAAATCCAAGAATCTCGCCTCGAGGGCGGGTGCGTATAGGTTGCGTTTTTGGGTCAAGAAAGGATACGTTTTGCCGCCGCCTCCACACCCGTTCACCTTAGGAAGCTTCGCCGACGGAAAGATATGCCCCACCGAAATAAAGTTCTTTGAATTGGACGGTTCTCAAATGTCGGTCTATGGACTCCCATGGATGCCGGTCGGTAATGTCTAGCGTTACACCAAAAGGCCGCATGGTGAAGAAAAAGAACTTTATCAACCACATCGGCCAGTTGGCCGATTTCTTAAAATCCACTATCACAAAGCGGTTTCCTGGAGCCAGAGCCTTCGCTCCCCTCTCGATGACCTGGTCGTACTCTGGAATGTACGTGATCGCACCCGTCGAGATGACGCCATCGACGGCTTCAGGAAACTGGTACGTTGCCGCATCGCTGTGTACCAACTCGATATTTTTCCAGTTGTTGCGCTTTATGGTTTCACCTGCGACTGCAAGCATCTCTGGCGACACGTCAACGCCCACAATCTTCCCCTTGGGGCCAACGGCCGCCAGTAACAGAGGAAAGTTGAGGCCTGTACCGCATCCGATTTCTACTACGGTGTCGCCACGTTTCAAGTCGAGGGAGCGTACCGCCATCTTGCGGTAGGCGAATATCCGAACCCCGATCAGATAGTACAGGTGAGCGGTGAGGTCGTATCGCTTCGCGCGTTTGTCATATACCTGAGCTATTTCTGTCTTCTCAAGGGCCATCTCACACCTCCGTGTCCCGTCAAAACAGCAATCAGATCTAGAGGGTTGTCACACCTAGGCTGTCTTCGCTACTGCGTCCGTCTCCTTTACGCCCAGCGCCGCTGGAAATAGTTATATCCCGGAACGAAGACCAGCGCCGTATAGAGCGCGTAGAGGACAATCTCGACCAACCCCAGGAAATACGATCCCCAGGTTATCCCCTGGAACCCTGGGAGCAAGACCTTCCAAAGGGCCACCATGCTAAACTGTGGGAAAGTTAGGTCCCACAAGATGCACACGGTGTAGGTTACAATCGCAAAAAGGCTCAGGGTCGAAGCTACTACCTTAAAGCTCAAGGCTTTCATGGTCGTTCCCTCCTTTCTGGTGTTGAGTGACGGTGTATTCACTTTTCACAAAGGGAGACGGACGACCCGCAGGATTCTTACACCACTTTCAATAAGACTTTACAATTAGGCACTTCCCTGGATATCGGCGGGCAGAGAAGCCTTGGGGTGTGTGTCTGTTCGGCAGGTTGTCCTCAAAGCGACCTAATGGGGGTGGGGTGGCCCGTGGGCACCCTGGCGACATGTGCAATCCAAGCACCCGTGCTCCGCACACGCCCCGCAGGTGACCTGGAGCGCTTCGCGTAGTGCTTGGCGGGCTCGATGGAGACGCACAGAGGCGTTGTTGGGCGTGATGCCAAGTTCGCTCGCGACCTGCTGGAGCGGTTCGTCCCGAAGCTCCACCCTCGAAAGCATCTCGCGGTATCCCGGCTTCAAGGCCTCGGTCAGGTCATTCACACAGCGGCACACCTCGCGAAATAGCTCCTTTTCAGTTACCGCTGCCGTTACAGTTTCGCGGCCCAGACGTTCCTCTAGGCGAGCGGTGGCTGCCCGGTGCCGATGGTGGTCGACGAGCAGATTGCGAAGTAGTTGGTAAAACCACGGCACGATCTTTTCTTCGTCGCGAAGAGTCCCACCTCCGGCGACCGCCCTGACATAGGCTGTTTGGAGCAAATCTTCTGCGTCCGCCCGGTTACCCAGGCGCTCCTCCAAGAAGGTTAGGAATCGGCCCTTGCTCTGGACCAGGAGCTCGGTACGGTCTGTGATTCCTTCGTCACCCACAGGTTGAGCCTCCACTAAATCCAGAATGTGACATTGCTGCATCGCTGGGGCACAGATTACCGCCTACCGGGGTAGCATACATCAAACGGAAAAATCGCCCAGGTCAAAAATGAGAAACAGTCCCTTGGGCGAACACCTTGGCTGGGTCAAGGAGGGGACGGGCGATCACGTTGGCGAGCAGATAGTGCCGGAGGATCAGGAGGTGTTGGGAGCGGTTGCGGACAGGTTGCGTTTTTAGGTCACGAACGGGCACGTTTTGCCGCGTCCTGCACACCCAAGTGCTTGAAGTTATTGTTTTTGCAAGGTCACCCTCCATTACTTGACGGCGACTCCTGCAACATGCGGCGAGACGAAAGGAAGCGCCGATGGAAAGGGAATACGGAAGTCCTCCAATTCCACGGAGCGAAAGCCCGCATTTTGGATCGCAGCTCCTGTTTCCCGGTCGGGCCGACAGCCGTCGGCGAAGCCAATCCAGATAGGCCGCATGACACGTTGCCAGCGGCGCAGCCATGTCCCTTGCGGGGCTGCGACGTGTTCAACGAAATAGAACTTACCACCTGGCTTGAGCACACGAAGAACCTCGGCTAATACTTGTTGAGGATTACGAACTGAACACAGCACCAAAGTACACAGCACCGCATCGACACTGGCATCCTCCACATCGATGGCCTCAGCAGTCGCGACGCGGAATGCTGCCTCTACCCCGTGACTCGCGGCTTTCTGCCGGAGGTGCGGGTGCATATAGGGATTGGGCTCAATGCCGATCCACTTACACCCTTGCGGGAGATACCCAAGATTCGCGCCCGTTCCCGGCCCGATCTCCATCACGGTAGTCGGCACGTCTGCGAATAACGACTGTTTCCGCGGGGAGATGTACGCTTCGTACTTCTCCATCATCTTGTTGTACCAGCGGGCGAATAGCCACTTTCGCAAGCTCGCGCGTGGTGGCTCGATGCCTCTACCCTTCCGTTGACCCATGGTCCGCTCCGTCACGGTTAGACTGGGAGGGAACTGCTGATTTTACTGTGTCGCGCCCCGGACTACGAATCCGCAGTCAGAGGTTCGAATCCTCTTTGGGCGCCCGCTAGACTGCCTTCGCGGCAATTTCAGCGGAATTGTATCGCCGGAAGGCAGTATAACAGCACCAACCCGGTCCCTGAGAAAGGACCAGGCACCCAAGTTCCACCCAGCCTGCGCTGCATACTTGGCGAACCCTTCAGCTTCAGGTCAACCGATATGCCCGGCTCTGTCTACTGCCGCCTCGACAGGACGAGAGAGGTTGGACCACCTCAGAAGAAGCAGGCGGCTTGAGGGACCGGGATTGCCCTCAGGTGGTCCCCGAGGCCAGGAATTCTCTTGCCGCGCTCGGTCACTTCGCCGTAGGTGCCTCTCTATCGCATCCACCGCCGTCCACGAGTCCTCTCCCCATGGGGTCTCACCTGAAACGAGGTAGAAACCGTCACAGAACGGTTTTGGCGGTCTATCCCGGGACCGTCTCGGACTCTCGCGGTGACAATTTGGTGACAATCAATGGATGCGGAACGTTATGGAAGGACGTAACTCGCAGGAATTATTGGAGCCGGCGGGGAGGGTCGAACTCCCGACCTGCTGATTACGAATCAGCTGCTCTGCCACTGAGCTACGCCGGCCACGACTCGTACGTAACATAGGGAACCAGGTGAGTCAAGGAAGGGCCGTCCCCAACACGAGCGACGTCCAGAAGCCGGGTCGCAAGAGCCGTTGAGCCGGCAGAAGATCGCCCACGACGCCCATCAGTTCCTGGACGTGTTCCCTTCGATCCTGCAGATGTCGACCGACGAATTCACAGAGGTTCGGACGGTGGACAATATGCTGCAAGATCCGACAGACACGATCCTTGGGCGCAAACTCCTGCTGATACGCGACGGCGTAACCCCCCAACGTCTGGAGGGTCACATCTCCACCGCGAAGCGCTTCTGCTGTGATATCCGCCGCAAGTTCGGCCCCCCGGAGCGCCTGGTAGATCCCCTCTCCCGTCAGCGGATCGTAGTACCAGGCCGCATCGCCGATCAGAAGGAACCCCTCCCCGGCGACCTGCGACGATCGACAGGCCAGTGGACCCCGCACCCACAGAGGACCCACAGGGTAAGCCCCCGCCAACTTCACTTGGACCTGTGGATACGCGGCGAGGTGTTCGCGAAAAACCCCTTCCCACGCCCGATGGAGAGGTAGATCCCCTTGGTCCACCACGACGGCGACATTGGCCACTCCCGCTCCCTGAGGGTTCAGAATGCAATACCCGGCCCTCCCCAGATACACCTCACCCAAATCGCCGAGCTCCCTTGGTACCTGGAACCGCTGAACCAGCGCCACCTTCCGATGAGAGGGGTGCCAGGCGAACAGTTTGAGTCGACGGGACACCACCGAGTTCCGCCCGTCCGCCCCGATCGTTATGGGGGCAGCGAAGGACTGCACCCGACCGTCGGAATCGGCGATCACTCCTGCCACCTTCGGCCCCTCCCGAATGAGATCTACGACTCGCCACCCCTCGAGACACAATACCCCCGCTCGCCGGGCCGCTTCGAAGAGGAGAGTGTCGAAGCGATACCGGGGAAGCGAGTACCCATGGGGCTGAGCCCCGTTCCCAGGATACGTCCCCATGATCACCGTCCCCTTGGCAACCTCGATCCGCATTCCACGGATCGGGTGAGGTCTTACTGCCTCTAGGAAGGGTCTGACCCCCAAGCGGCTTAAGAGCGGAATGCATCCCGGGCTTAGATACTCACCGCACGGCTTCTCTCGCGGGAACGTGCCCTTCTCGAGCAAGCAGACTTCGAGTCCGGCCCGAGCCAGCAGCATGGCCGCTGTACTCCCTGCCGGACCTCCTCCCACCACCAGCACATCCGCCGTTCGTCTCATTCCGCCTCTCCCACTAGAACCCGGAGCCAGACGGCGACCTCGTCTTTGACCTCACCCACCTGGGGAGAAAGAGATCGAACACCAAACAGAAGAAGGAGAGAAGAAAGACGCTAGCGATCCGGGCCCCGCCCACGGACATGCTCCTTGACCAGGGCGACGCGGAAGAAGGGATGCGCATGGATTCGAACTGAATCCACCCCCGCGTCAGCCACCATGGCGCGAACCTCCGAGAGCGTATAGGCACGACGAATCGAAATGGGCCCATCGTGCCGAACCAGTCGGCCGCTGCAAAACAGGCGCATCGCAAGCCACGTCAGCAGATACGCATGCCAGCTCCGCAAGAGATCGTTCACAATGAACCCCCAGCGCCCAATCCGGTCCAGAGAGGTGAGGAGCTTGATCCCCTCTAGATAGGTAAAATGATGGAGGGCCAAGGAGCAGAGGACCACATCAAAGCTGCCAGCGTTGTACGGGAGGGCCAGGGCGTCCGCCAGCTCGAGACTGATCTCGGGATACGCGCGAACCCGCTCCTCCGTTGCCCGCAACACTTGCGGATTCTTGTCGATCCCCACGATCCTGACGTGCCGTCCCCATCGCCGAGCCCACCGCACAATGGCCGCAGGGATATCGGCTCCACCCGTGGCCACGTCCAGGATCCGCACCTCATCGCACTGCACTCGATGGAGTATCGGTCCCATATAGCGCAGGATGAGACTGGTACCGCCAAAGAGGCGGTTCAGCCGTTCCAGATCCTGGAGGTTGGCCGAGATTTCCTCCAAGGGGACCCGGGGCTCATCGATGAGTTCCACGATCCCTTCGGCCCGTGGCATGGGGAATCTTACCATCGGAGGAGGAAGCCTTCGGCGGCAAAGCCCGGCCCCAAGGCGGCCAGGAGACCCCAGTCGCCGGGGCGGGGCTCCTTTGAGCGGAGGACCGCGCCCAGAACAAAGAGGACGGTGGCGGATGACATGTTGCCAAAATTTCGAAGCACGTAGCGGGAGAAACGCAGATCGCTATCGGTGAGCTTCAGCAAACCCTTTGCCTTCTCAATGACTCGCCGACCCGCAGAATGGAGGACCCAGAACCGGACATCGCGACGCTTCAGGCCGTGCTCCGCCAGCATTGCCTCGCACAGCTCTTTGAGCATTTCAGCCGCGACATGCCGGATCTCTTTCGAGAGAAGAATCCGGGGCCGCCCTTCGGGGTAGGTAAACCCCATCAGGTCAAGGTACTCCGGCCTGAGGAGGGTTCGCTTCTCCAGCAAGGCCACCCCACTGCCTGCACCCGCAACCAAAGCAGCAGCCGCTCCATCGGCAAAGATAGCATTGGCCACCGCGGTCTCCAGGCCATCGTCGAGGTAGTACGCCGCAGAACAGATCTCGGCGGCCACCACGAGGGCCCGCTTCGTCGGATGGGCCTTGACATAATTGAAGGCCTGTTCAAGGGCCACGACCCCTGAGGCGCAGCCCGTATCTCCGACATGGACCCGCTGGATGTCCGAGCGCATGCGGAGGGCCCGGACATATCGCGTGTCGAGGCTTGGACAGAGACGACCCGTGCAGGTCGTGGTCACGAGAAAATCGATCTCTTGCGGGGTGACCCCCGTCTGTTCAAGGCAAGCCAGGATCGCCCCACACCCTAGCTCGATGCTTCCGCGCTCGAATCGTGCATTGAGTTGGTGGACGGTCTCGGTGGGGGCGAACGTCTCCCCGTCGACAAAGAGGTGGCGGTGTCTGATCCCACTCTTCAGGAAAAATCCCCGGCGTAGGGAATCGGAGTATCCAGTCCACTGAAGGATGTCGGCCTGGCTGAAACGCTCCTTTGGTGTCGCGGTCCCGACCGCAAGGATCCGCGGGATTGTTTCGCTTTGATCACACATGATCCCCTCACAGAGTACGCAGAGATACTCCTACCTTGGAAAAGACCCCCCAGGCTCACATTATTCCCGGAAAAACAGGGCAGGTCCCACGCCTCAGCGAGGGCAAGACCGAGAGAGAAAGAGATTGTTATGGTCGGAGCGTCTGGAAATAGTCCTGGCTGCCAGGGGCGTCGGGACTCGCCTCCACTAGATTCCTTCTTGCTCTGCTCGGCATGTCCACGGGCCGGAAGCCGCCTCCGGTCGGCACCAAGCCCTCCGGCCACTCCTTCAGCTGTCCAACCGTTTTGGTCGGAGCGCCGATTGTGTGCACCGCGTTCTCAGTCCCGCAACTGGCCAGGAGGCCTCCAAGAATCAAGGCGAGTCTGAGCCAGGTTGCCATGGGCGTCTTCATGATCACGACTCCCACTTCTTCAATGTTCTACGGTCCACCCAAGTATATACTCCTAAGCACGGGAAACTTCAGTCAGAGGCACTGAGGGATAGTAGGGGAAAGCCCCTTTCGCCTGGGGGTGCTCAGGGAAAACCACGTCTCCGCTCCGATGAGAGTCTCTACCCCTCGGGGAAGGAACGCACCAGCGCCGAGTGTAACTGAAAATAGGTCAGGCAAAGGATAATAAAAATAAGCGTCCTCCGTGTCAAGACAAAGGCCGTTCATTTCCCATCAGAAAGTGGGCCAATCCCAGAGCGCCTCAAAATTCTTCAACGGGCAGATCGCGCCTCGAGATCAGTCACCCGCCGGCGCAACGCGGCGACCTCGTCCAAGAGCTCTGGGAGCCTAGCCATCGCGGCAATTTGCCGTTTACCCTTTTGTATGGGTCGGGCAGGGGAACCAAAAACAATCTCCCCATCCCTGAGCTGCTTCCCTGGGGCAACTCCAGACTGGGCACCGACCATCACGCGATCCCCCAACGTGGCGTGATCGGCGATACCCACCTGTCCACCCAGGGTGCATCCCTTCCCCACTGTCGAGCTGCCGCCGATGCCGGTCTGCGCCGAGAGGACCGAACCTCCCCCGACGGTCACGTTGTGGCCGATCTGCACGAGGTTGTCTATCTTCGCCCCACGCCCGATCAGGGTCCGGCCGAGCGTGGCTCGATCAATACAGGCATTGGCTCCAATTTCGACATCATCCTCAAGGATCACGATCCCGACCTGCGGAATCTTGACCTGCTCGTCCCCTTCGCGTGCATAGCCGAACCCGTCGGAGCCAAGGACGGCCCCCGCGTGAACGATCACCCGCTTCCCGACCCGAGTGCGGTCGTACAGGGTCACGGAGCTGTGAAAAACGGTGTCCTCCTCAATCACACACCCGTCCCCAATGACGCAGCCCGGACCCACCACGACCCGGTCGCCTATCCGTACCCGATCACCAATCACGACATAGGGGCCGATGGCCACCTGGGTCCCGAGCTGAACCCCGTCCCCCACCACCGCAGACGGATGAACGCCGACCGGGACCTTCTTGGGCGGGTGATACAGCCACAACACCTGCGCGAAGGCCGCCTTCGGATTTCCCACTTGGATCAGGCTCTTTCGGGACGGTCCAGCCCCCGTGCGCACGAGGATGCAGGAAGCAGATGACGCCTCGGCGCGCGTGAGGTAGGCAGGGGTCTCTGCAAGGACGAGGCTCCCTTCCTGGGCCTCCTCGATGGAGGTCACCCCCTGGATCGGGACAGTGCCGTCTCCGACGACCTCTCCCTGGACAAGGCGCGCGATCTCATCCACCGTGTAGACCATGAACCCCTCCTCCCCTTGGAATTTCCTTTTCACCTTCTCGAATGAAAATGCGTCATCGTTCCCGAAACAGAAAGCTTTGGACCTCGTCCTGCAACTTGATCACCAGCCGGAGTGGATACGGCGGGCCACTCGTTGTCGGATGATAAAAGTAGACGTACCCGGATATCCCCTGACCTGGTCTAAGCGTACCATCCTTCACGAGTACCCCCAAGGTCACCTCCGGCCCCTTCTCAAGAAAGGTGCCCGGGGCTTCCCTTTGAGGCTGCACGAAAGCTTCCTCGATAAGGGTCGCCAGCTCTGCCGCCAGCTCGTCCCTCTGGGCATCAGTCAAGGACTGAGCCCTATACCGGGCATTCGCCAGCCGGACCTCCGACACCGGAAAGGGAACGATCGCCTCACGATCGGGTTGGGCGGGGATTCCGCGAATTCTCGCATCATAGTGTTTGGGCAGCCATCGCTCCGAGATCCGAAGGATCAGTGTCCCCCCCGCATCAGCCAAATAGACATGCTGTGGTCCAAACGCGAGCGGCGCTCCCGTGCGATTTCTTAACACCACGCGCGTCAAGAAAACGCGGTCGTCCCGTCCTTGGACCCCGACCTCCTGCAACGACACCTGTTCTATGGGTGCGCCGGCCGATGGGACCTGGCCAGCGAGCGGCAGGCTCCGCATCACAACCTCGGCGGAAGACGCGCAGCCCGCGAAGACCAGGACCGCTCCACAGCACGCTATAATTTTCCCCACGCAATGCTCCTCCTTCACCATCCCTCGTCTGGTCTCGGCTGGATGCTTTGCCAATAAAGACCAGGAGGTCATTTGGTGACGTTTCTAGCACCTCCGCGTGCTTTCTGCCAAGGGAAACTTTGGCGACCCTTGACACTCTTCACCCACTTCCGCCACAATCGGTGAGGAGGCAGCAATCTCAGGCGCCTGCTCGGGAAGCGCATCATCCGCGTGGCGTCTTGCATGTAACATGGAACCGAGGCAATCTCTGGATTCAAGGGTGTATATGATGAAAAACTCCTGGTGGCCTGTATCGATTTCTTTCCCCTGGCGAGTGCTGTCTGGCCTCCTCCTGAGCCTGTTTCTGTTGCTCCGCCCCGACGCGGCGGAGCCTGCGAAGCTCATCCTCGTGCTAGGGGATGACTCCTACATTCCGGCAGAAGCAGTCACCGCCCTGACGGGGGCCGAGGTCACAAGGGAACTCGGGGACCGCGACCTTCAACAATTTGCGGTGTTGATCCTCTCAAACATCCCATATGGCCTGCTGCCGCAGAGCGTTCAGGAAGGCATCCCAGCGTTTCTCGACCAAGGAGGATCGCTCCTGATCACCGGCGGGCCCAATTCCTACGGAAGCGGCGGCTACGAGCTGATAGCCTCGCTCATCCCTTTCGAGATTCGGGCCGAGGAGGACTGGCGGGCCGTCCCCTTTAAGCCGGTCATCTCCCTCGAGCCGGAACATCCGATCCTCACAGGCGTGACTTTCCGGACCATCGGGAACTTCAATGATCTGAACCCCAAGAGGTCCGGCGCGACGGAGATTGCCCGGTACGCTGGAGGGGGGCGCACGGTTACATTCCAGGTACCGATCCTTGGCCCGGATGGCAAGCTCGTCGGATTTCAAACGCGGAAACAGACCACAGGAGCGAGGTACCCATCGCCGTTGATCGCCGAGCAACGAATAGGTCGGGGCATCGTGCTGGGTGTGGCCTTGGACCTCGGCCGAGAGATCATCGGTGGGTGGACTGACGGGCCTCGCTTTGTCCAGAACGTCCTGAGCTATTTGGTCGAACGTTCCCCCCTCAGGCCCGAGAAAACAGATTCCCTATGGCAAGCGTTCGACCGCTGGCAAGAAGCGTGCGATCGCGAACTTCGCCGGGGTTTTGTTGGCGGAATCTATTGGGAGACCACCGCTGCCGACTGCCGCCACGGGCTTGCGGAGGCTGGTTATCCCTACATGGACCTCATAGATCTGTGGCTTGAAGAGCGCTTGGTCATCGGTGAGCGAGAGGAAAGGGGTGAGCTCTCTGAGGAAGAAGCCAGTCTGGAGATACGAGGATTGAATGCGCGAATCCAGACCGAGATTCAGCAGCGGCAGGAGACAGCTAATTAGACCCTTTGACGCCTCCCCGAGGGGGAGTGCCGAGCCATACGCCCTTACGCGTGCCCGGGGGAACCCGAACAGATCCCCTCAAGCTTCAGGATATGGACACCAGGGCACCACGAAGCCAGGGTCTGTATCGCTTTCATAAAATCTGGAGCAGAAACCTCTACGAGTTCCACCCCAGCATCCGGGGCCGCTTCCACACTGAAAAAATACATTGGCATTCTGTCTTCCCTCACGGTGAAAGCTGCGTTTCCATCTGCATTCCAGCAACACCCGTGCCAAGAACCCAAACAGGTAGATGCCTTCATCTGAGGGAAGCGCGGGTGGCAGAACGGGTTCAAAGTGACAATTTCCACGTAACTCATTGTTTTCATTGGCTAGCCTGGACGGCTGATTCCTCATCGGAGAGGATACCCTCGTCCCGTACCGTCGCGGACCAATTCCTGTCATTGATGATTTATCGAGCCCCCCAGTGAATCAAGGTGCCCGATTTCTCTACACATGCCGTGATGAGTGGTGATCGCGAAAAGACGTGGTGCTTTTTGGTGGGAATCTACTCCGCCGCCTGATCCTCGTCGATCCAATCTTTGATCAGGGCCAGCTTCGTGTTGGTCGAATGGTTCGGGCCAGCCATGTTGATGTGATGTTGCCGCTTCTGAATAAAGGTGTAAAAGCTGCTCTTGGTGGAGTGGCCTGGGACGACATACCGGCTGACATCGCCGTAGGTATCCAGCGCAATGGTGGCGGCCGACCCATTTCCTCCATGGCACTCAACGCAGTAGGCGGAAACGAGCGGTTTAATATCCTTCTCAAAGGTGCGGGCGCTTCCCGTGGCGAAGGACCAGCGGGTCTCGTGAAGCTCATACTCCTTCTCGTCGCGGAACCCGATCGCGGGAGTCAGAGAGACCGTGTATCGGGTGGCCGGGCGAAGGGCTTCCCTCGGCGTGAAGACGAGCTGGTCAGGGCGGGGCCACGAAAAGGCTCCAGGCGCGGAGGGAGAAATATTGAAGGCCCACTCGACCACGTCTTGCTCAGCAGGACCATTAAAGAAGATCTTGACTTGGGTGCGCCGGGAGAGTTCCGTTGCCCCGGCCTTGGGGGAGGTAAAGAGGGCCTTCCATGCACCTGGTTGAGGCGAGGGAACAGGCGGTGGCTCCTCAGGCTTGGGGGGAGGGATGACCCTGACTTCCTCCCGCGCGGCCATAACAGGCGTAGGCGCTGTCGGTCCTGGCAATGACGTCCCTGCTCCTCGCAGGTTCATTAAAGACAAGACAAGCAGCGTCATGCTGGAGCCGAAGAAACCCCATACGAACTTTTCAAGCCACGGTGATCCTCCTGAGCCCTTGACCCTTGGGGAGCGATGCTCAGGAAACCTCCCTCCACCAGACAGTTGCACCTCTGAGTTTTCCCCCTCCTATATTGTTTGCCACTCCGATCCCCTGGCAGCTAAAGCGAACCTTCACGTTGCCGACACCCTCGGCTTGGTTCGTCGAAACATTGAGATTCTCCGCCAGCAAGAGCGAGCCATAGATGCTCTTGTCGCCCCCTCCCCGCATATCGACATCGACGTTGTCCCCGATGATGATGACGAGTCCCACCCACTGGGAGTTTCCGGACATCTCGAGGCTCCCGTCCTTGACAATGAGGATCCCAGCCCCTTTGGTCGCGTTCATTCTCAGGGCCGGGTCACTCCCAGAATACCCCGTCGCGTCGACCATGACGATCTTGGGGCTCGCCTGAGTCCCCAGCGTCTCGCTGCTTATCGAGGTACCCGGGGTATACGTGATGTCCGCTAGGGGAGCCAGCCAATCCACGAGAGCCTCAAGGTCTGCCTGGATGATGGTCGTATCGACTCCAATGCTGGGCGTAGCATCAGGCGGCGCCCAAGGCGGGTTCGGCGTATCCCCCATCACGTTGTCCTGCTGCTGGCTGGTCAGATCGTTCTTCACGCTAAGCTGGTCGGCGGCATCGCGGACCGCGATCCCGAACTTCGGAACGGGGATAGAGCCACAGACACTGTTATCCTGGGATTCGGGCGTCAAGCCGTCGTCCGAGGGGGGGATCCAGTTGTTCCCGTCGATGGTGAAGGCGTTCCCCGCAAAAGACACGTTGGTGCTAACGCCGACAGAAGTGATGCCTCCGGGCGGTACCGGAAGAAGGATACGGGTAAGGGCCACCTCCACATCGGACATCGCGTTCCGAAAGGTTCCCGTGGCACTCACGATCACAAGATCGTTGGTATCGTTAAACGCCCCCCCTGGGTCTGCCGCATCGTTCTCGACGGTGAAGGTGCACCCGCCATCGCCGGCCGGAACCAGGCCCGCGGGACAGTTGAACGGCTGTGCTGCCGTGAGTTCATTGTCCCAGTTATTGCTATCCCGAAGGACCCGTTTGGCCTCGGCGACTCCCGCCTCGGCCAGATAGAACGCCTGGGAGTCGTGGGTCTCGTTAAAGGCAATGAAGAGATCCTGCCCGGAGACCGTCAAAAAGCTGAGCCCGAGGATGGAGAGAACGGTGGTCAGGAGGAGGGCGATCACCAATACCGATCCCTGTTCTCCGAGGGGCGACTTCCCTTGTCTCTGTCCTACGAGACCCATATCCTGATCCTCCGGAGCTGCTGCTCAGAGGTTCCGCAATTCCGTATCCGAGACGACCATGAAGGCCACGTCAGGGCTGGTATTCGTCTCCCGCACATCCACCTGGACGCGTACCCTGGTTGGATTCGCCGCGGAAAAATAGGTAAACGTCAATCCCTCGACGTTGCCCGCGACGATCTCATACGGGGACCACGCCCCCCAGTTCGAGGTGGCGCTGTCCCAGTCACGCTCGCGTCGGACAAGGTCACAAATCTGATTCACACAATTCTGGACCTCGTACTCGACCTCTTCCGTGACGTCATCCCCATCCACGTCAGCCCGCAGCCCAATCTTGGAAGCCTGCTGGGTCGGAAGCACGCAGGCGGTCACCTTCGGCGCAGGGCACGCGGCAGCGGCCAGATTGGGGGATTCGTAGCCTGCCATCCTGATTTCTCTCGTCATCCAGTGCAGGGCGACTCGGGCATTCTGCTGAATATCGGCTCTATCGATGCCCTTGTTGAAGGTGGTGTGACTTGCAATGAACAACGTATAGATGGGGGCGAGAACGACCACCATCAGCGTGGAGGTGACCAAGACTTCTGCGAGGGTGAATCCTCGCTCACCATCGAACCATGTCGCGACCCGCTTCCTCATACGACGATCCTTCCCTACGGAGCCATCATGCTTGTCAACGTCGCCTGCTTTGTCCCATAGCCCGCATCCGGCCAAGCGACCGTCACGGTGACCGTGGCAACCTGGCTCGGCGCGCCGGTCACCGTGACCGTCCACGATCGGGTGTAGATGCCCTCCACCGTTTCCGGGCTCCCCACGGTGCTCGGGGGAAAGAACCCGTCCCGAAGTTCCTCCATCTTTTGCTTCGCGAGTGCCACGGCCTTTGTCCGCCTTCCCCCGTACCCGACATTCGAGTACGCCGTCGAGAACAGGCTCGCAATAGCCAGCAGAACCACGGCGAGGATCGCGGCGGCGATCAACACCTCAACAACTGAAAATCCCTTTGCATTTCGCATGGAAACTTCACGCTCCCCACTCTTGCCGTCGCATCGAGACAAAACCTCTCGGTTCTGCGGAGCAGGAGAAGCTTGGCGCCGGTGATGCGGTGCACGAACCGTACCAGGCCCCTCTTGCGTATGACTGCTTGATTTTGAAAGTTGCGTATAGCGTTAGAAAGTGGAGAGAGCGCGGATCTATTTGAAAAACATAGCCCTTTTGTCATTCCAGGTCGGCCATTTTGTCCTATCCGAGACGACCAAGGCGGTGGAGAAAAAGAATTAAGGATCTTCGTCCCATTGATAAATGCTAGTAACTAGCTATTATTATTGACAGAGAGAGGCTGAGGTTGCCTGAGGAGGAGGTGAAAGACGATGTTTCGGTTTGTGTTCGGGCTCGTCGCGGGCGTGATCTTTGGGCTAAACTGCCCGAAATTTGCACGGTGGGGGGGCAAGCTCCTCCGTGACCTCGCCGACCGACTCGATCGCGTGGCACTCGAGAAGGAGCGTTTCGAGCTGGAGGAAGAGCGTCTCCACGTGGTTCGGTGAGATCGAGATAAAACAGAAGACCCATTGGCTCCTGGGTGGTCGTGGTGGGCAGGGGCGGAATCGAACCGCCGACACCGGGATTTTCAGTCCCGTGCTCTACCAACTGAGCTACCTGCCCGATTTTTTCGCGAAGGGTCGGGCGGGGGGATGGCTCGCACGGTGCGACATGGGGCGATCGGCAGCATAGCAAATTGGCGCGCCAGTGTCGAGGGGTTTCCGGTCGTCGGAAGCCTTTGTCTAGCAACGAGAATTCGGCTATAGTGAGTCGAACCCCCTTTGGCCGAGGATCCCGATGGGTCGCATAAAGCAAGCCTCGTATTCCAAGGCCGGCGTTGACGCGGCCAAAGCAGTATCTGCCCTCACGGATCTGACTTCCTTGCTCCGCGAGACCTTCGCCTTTCGGAAGGGGATTGGCCGAGTGATGCTCCCCTTCGGGTATTTCGCCAATGTCATCGCCCTGAAGGATAATCTTGGTCTGGCGATTGCCACAGATGGGGTGGGAACCAAGATCCTAGTGGCCCAGATGGTCGGTAAGTTTGACTCCATCGGGATCGACTGCATCGCCATGAACGCCAATGACCTTCTCTGTGTCGGAGCAGAACCGCTCGCCTTGGTCGATTACGTGGCGGTGCAATTGCCGAATCGCCGGTTCCTCCGGGAGATGGGAAAGGGCCTTCACGAGGGGGCACGGCGTGCCCGAATCACCATTCCCGGAGGAGAGATCGCTCAGCTCCGAGAGATGATCCGGGGGGTCCACAAGGACGACGGGTTTGATTTGGTCGGGACCTGCGTCGGCATCGTTCCTTTGGATCGCATCATCATCGGTCAGCAACTCAGACCAACCGATGTGCTTTTGGGACTTCGCAGCAGCGGTATCCACAGCAACGGCCTCACCCTCGCCCGCGATGTGTTTTTCCGCCGCAAGAGGCTTCGTCCAGATCAGTACATCCCTGAACTCGCCCGGACCATCGGGGCGGAACTCCTCGAGCCCACTCGGATCTACGTCCCCGAAATCATCGAAATGCTTGGGGCCGGTTTGGATCTGAAGGCCCTCATTCATATTACCGGCGACGGCCTGTTCAATCTCAGCCGGGTTGCCGGTCGGGTTGGCTTTGTGGTCGAAGACTGGCCAGACCCCCATCCCGTCTTTCACCTGATCCAGGCAATGGGACGGGTGAGCCCCGAGGAGATGTTCACCGTGTACAACATGGGGATCGGATTCTGCCTCGTCCTGCCCGATGACTCGCGCCAGCTTGACGAGGCTACGGCTATCGCCAAGAAGCACGGGGTGGAGTGCTATCGGCTGGGATACGTAACGCGGGATGCCGAAAAGAAGATCGTCCTCAAGCCTTTCAACCTGGTAGGGAAAGGGGAGAGATTCTTCTCGGGTTCACGGTAAACCGTTCGCCGTTCACGGAAAGGTCTGCGGGGGGAATTTTAATCGTCCTACGACCTACTGCAGCTTTTCCTTCGAGCCTCGCACGAGCTCTTCGAGCCGGTCCAGGGCATTCGCTGTTTCTTGACGGGCATCGTCCAAGGCTCCCTGGAGGGTCTCGACACGCTCCCGCAGCTTGACGTCGGCACCGGTCCGCTGATAGGCCATAAGCGCCACCACCAGGGCTGCGATACTGATGAGGAGCGCGAGAAAGGCCATCCCGCGCCCCCCCTTCACTCTCGCCATGTTCTTACACCCCCCTCCTTCACTGCATGCTCTCCGCATCGACGCGAACGACACTCGTTCCTGCCAGGAGATCGTGGAGTCCTCGCCTCCGGGGATGAAAGAGTGCCACAAGCAATCCCAAACCCAAAGGGAGCGCTGCCAAGAGATAAGCCAACCATCGTAAGAATGCACGACCATATCCAATCGCTGCCCCGTCCTCCCTCACCACTGCCAGTCCAACCAGCATCTTTCCCGGCGTCTGACCCCATTGACCCCAACACAAGACATGGTACGTGAGAACCATGCCACCGGCCGCCACGAGCGCAGCCCCCACCGCCACAAGCTCGACCTGGTGGGTGACTTCCCCGGCGACCATTCCACCCCCCAGGGCGGTGAGGAAAGCCAGGGACATGCCCAGGACGGTTACGACGAAGAGAAAGGGTCCATCAACTAAGACAGCAATTGCTCTCCTGAGCAGACCCCCATAGACGGTTGGGGGCGAGGAAGCGGGCCAAAGCTCCGAAGGCAGCGTCAGGTGATTCCAGTCCAGCTCGTCCTCCGAGACATCGCCTCCGACCGCGAACCGATCCTCGAGCGCGCCCCATCTTTCTTGACGCTCCTCCCCGGAAGTGAGAAGACGCGGGTCGGAGGGGACATCGGCGTCAGGCGACGGGATTGAAGCGACCGGAGCATGGCCGGAGCTCGGGGAAAGGGGCTGGGCGCACCGTCGACAGGCCGTGAGGCGATCAGAGCTGACATAACCACAGTGGACGCATCGCATTGCACTTCTGCTTAACACACTCCTGTGGGACGGTCAAGATGAAGTGGGGTCAACACCCTCGCTTCATAAGATCTCAGGGGCTCCGGCACTTCGCCCCGGCGTTACCTTATTTGAGCCTCACGAGAGCCGTCCCACTCGTCATCGTCTCTGGCCCCTCCCCCTACTCCTGAACGTTGTTGCTGTCAAGGTGGCACCTTCGGCCCCTCGCTCCGGGCCTGCCGTTGTTTTAGCCGAGGGAGGGCCGTTCCGCTCGTCGGCGGAAAATTCCACTCTTCAATAGTTCGTCAAGTTAGGTGTTCCGCACGAACCCCCTTCGGCCAGCGAACAGGACGGCCACCCCCGCCTGCGCGTCGCTTCGGCGGCGGGGCCCCTCGGCGAGCGGCGGCCTGGGAAACCCAGGCGCGACCGTGCCCAGCCTCGGTGCACGGATCGTGAACACGGAGGGACCCGGGGCGTAAGCCGTCGAACAGGGTCGCCGCGTGAGGCTGAGAGCGAGGGGCCGAGGGTGCTGCCCATTTCCTCTTCTTCAGCCGAGGAACGAGCGGGACGCCCCCCCGAGGCTGAAATAGGCTGACACGGGGAGTGAAGAACTGGAGCATCCTTATTCCCTCATAGGTCTTGACCAGCCTCGTCGACTTGCTAAAATAGGGTGTGTTCGACAAGCGAGGGACGCGATGCCGATTTATGAATACGAGTGCGGGGATTGCCGCCGGCGTGTGAGCCTGCTCATCTTGAATATCCACAACCCGCCCCCACTCCGCTGTCCCCGCTGCGAAGGGGAAAATCTGACCCGCCTTCTCTCCCGGTTTGCTCGGGTTCGTACAGAAGAAGAACGCCTCGAGCGTCTCGCCGACCCGAGCCGCCTCGGAGGCGTCGACGAAGAGGATCCCCAAAGCATCCGTCGGTGGGTCAAGCGGATGGGGAAGGAGTTGGGAGACGACTTAGGAGAAGACTTCGAGCCGATGATGGATGAAGCATTAAGCGAAGGTGGAGATGTAGAAACCCCTCCTGACGAGGAGCTTTGATCGCGTTCAATTGGCCTCACCCGGACCGCACGCCTCCGTGTACAGACCACCGGTAGTTTGCCACCCCGTATTTCACATGCTGTGACCTTCCTCCCTCCTTAAGCTCACTCATAGTGTTCACCACTCATACGATGATTCCGCATGGCGTCCAGGCATGCTTTTTATCCTGAATTCCTGCCGTGAAACCCTTGGGGGCGGCGGCGGCGATGACGACGGGGCCGGCGACTCCAAGATCGTTAAGGCCAAGACCTTCTACGACGCGCGCGAAAAGAAGGAGGTCGCCGTCACCGAAGTGGACATCGGTGCGCTCGTCGACGGCGCCTTGCGCCAGAGAACGGCATCATGTACGTCCACAAGGATGATGGCGCTACCGATCTCGGTGGGATCGGTCTGGTGAACGGCGAAAAACTCCCGAGCCAGGGGCTCACCGTGGTCTCTGAGAACCCAGTCTACGTCCGGGAAGACTACAATACGAAGGACAAGGTCCCGGCCGCCGTCCTGGCCGACGCCATCACGGTCCTCTCCAACGCCTGGGGGGCAAACGACTACGACAAGGAGGGCAAAGGCAAGACTTCGGAACGGAAGGCTGCAGAAGCCACCGTGAACGCGGCGTTCGCCATGGGTCCCCACGCCGAGGCGGAGCCGGGGGCGGGCAATGGCGAGTTCAACAACGTCATCCGGTTCGTCGAGGAGCGGAAGGATGTGAACTTCAAGTACAAGGGCCCGGTCGTCGCACTGTGGCACAGCCAGCAGGGCACCACGCCGTGGCGGTGCTGCGGGGATGACGGGGGCAACTACGACGTACCGCCGATTCGGAACTGGGGATACGATACCCTCTTTGATACCAATCCCCCGCCCGGGACACCCATGGGGATCATCATCACCCGAGGGCAGTGGTCTGAAGGATAATTACGTAAGACTAAGAAAGGGGCACAAGCTCTGCGCCCCTCAATCTTCAACCTCGACACAGCCGATTGGCGGCTGGCGTTCAACGTCTTAGCTCTTGCCGGCCACCTCGATACGGGTGAGCGCCCGGCTAAGCGCTCCCTGAGCCCGAGCGACATCGATGGATTCATCCCCCCACCTGCCGAGCAGCTCCAAGGCACGGTCCCGCGCCCGCTCTGCCCGGGCGACATCAATCTCTTCGGCTTTCTCTGCCACCTCCGCCAACACGATCACCGCTTCGGGCCGGACCTCTGTATATCCCCAGCTCACCGCAAGATGCCGCCACCGTCCATTCTTCCGGTAGGCGAGCTCTCCAATCTTGAGGGTCGCCATAAAGGGAAGATGCCCCCCCATGACGCCAAAGTATCCCTCGGCGCCCGGGGCCACGATCTCTTCGACCTCCTCCCGTATGACCATCCGGGTCGGAGTCACCACCTCTAGGGTGAGCGTCTTTGGAATCCCCTCTTCTCTTGCCATAGGTAGTTCAGGGTTCAGCGAAAGAGCTGTTATCGCTTTTGTCGGTGAACGGTGAACTGTCCACGGTGAACGCGCGCAACGTCCCTTATGCGCCGGCGAGCTGTTCTGCCTTTTCCCTTGCCTCTTCGAGATTCCCCACCATATAAAAGGCCTGCTCCGGCCACTCGTCGCAGTGGCCGCCCAGGATATCTTTGAATCCCTTCACCGTTTCTCTCAGGGGAACATACTTTCCGGGAGTGCCGGTGAACTCCTCAGCCACGAAGAAGGGTTGGGAGAAAAACCGTTGCATTTTCCGCGCGCGTGAGACGACCAGCTTATCTTCATCGGAAAGCTCCTCCATGCCCAGGATGGCGATGATGTCCTGGAGGTCCTTATACCGCTGGAGAACCCCCTGCACTCCCCGAGCCACACGATAGTGCTCCTCGCCCAGGACGCGGGGATCGAGGATCCTCGAGGTGGAGGCGAGTGGGTCGACCGCGGGATAGATTCCGAGCTCAACGATCTGGCGGGAGAGCACAGTGGTCGCATCCAGATGGGCAAAGGTGGTCGCCGGTGCCGGGTCCGTGATGTCGTCCGCCGGAACGTAGATCGCCTGCACCGACGTGATGGACCCTCGCTTGGTGGAGGTGATCCGCTCCTGGAGCTCCCCCATCTCCGTCCCCAGGGTCGGCTGGTAGCCGACAGCCGATGGCATCCGCCCGAGGAGAGCCGAGACCTCCGAGCCCGCCTGGGTGAAGCGGAAGATATTATCGATAAACAAGAGGACGTCCTGGCCCTCTTCGTCCCGGAAGTATTCGGCCGCGGTGAGGCCCGTGAGGCCGACCCGAAGCCTCGCGCCGGGCGGCTCGGTCATCTGGCCATAGATCAGGGCTGTCTTGTCGATCACCTTGCTGGCCTTCATCTCGAGCCAGAGGTCATTTCCCTCTCGCGTTCGCTCCCCGACTCCGGAAAAGACAGAGATGCCGCCGTGCTCCATGGCGATGTTGCGGATCAGCTCCATGATGAGGACGGTCTTGCCCACCCCCGCACCTCCAAAGAGGCCGGTCTTGCCTCCCCGAGTGTACGGCTCTAACAAGTCGATCACCTTAATCCCGGTCTCCATCATGGACACCTCGGTCGCCTGCTCCTCAAAGGAGGGGGGCTCCCGATGGATGGGGTAGAACTTCTCCGCAGGCACCGGACCAAGCTTGTCCACCGGCTCGCCGATGACGTTCAGGATTCGCCCTAAGGTGGGAGGACCGACGGGAACGCTGATGGGTCCGCCGGTATCGATCACTTTTTGACCGCGGACCAGTCCGTCGGTTCCGGCCAACGAGATACACCGGACCTTGTTCTCCCCGAGATGCTGGGCCACCTCCAAAGTCAACTCCTTCGTGTAGGAGAAGATGTCGGTGTATTCCACCCCCGGCACCTTGATGGCATTGTAAATCGCCGGCAGATGCCCGGGGTCAAATTCGCAGTCCACCACCGGCCCAATCACCTGGCTGATCCATCCCTCACTCATCGGCGCTCTCCCTTTTTCAGCAGTCGGCACTCGGCTGTCAGCAATCAGCAATGAACAAATATAGTGACCGTTTGTCCGCCGTCCGCGGTCAGCAAAGAACTAAACCGTCCCTTGCTGGCGGCTGACCGCTGATTGCTGACGGCTGTCGTCTAGGCGGTGCCGGCCCTTCGAAGGGCCTCGGCCCCGCCCACGATGTCCATCAGCTCCTTGGTGATTCGCTCTTGTCGCGCCTTGTTGAACACCAACGTTAGGCGCTCGATCATCTCCGATGCGTTCTTCGTGGCCGCCTCCATGGCGGTCATGCGCGCCCCCTGCTCCGCGGCCGCCGACTCCATCAGGGCGCGATACACTTGCACCTCTACATGGCGCGGCAACAGCTCACCCAGGATGACCTCGGGCGACGGTTCAAAGATGAACTCCACCGGCTGCAACGCGTCAGCCTCCAACGCGAGGGGCGAGATGGGAAGGAGCTGCTCCATGACCGGCCGCTGGACGGCAGCCGACTTAAACTCGTTGTAGAGCAGATGCACCTCGTCCAGCTCGCTGTCGAGGTATCCCCTGGCCAACTGGCTCCCGATCTCGGCAGCGTGGGAATATGCCAACTGATCGAAGATATTGATCCACTCTCCCTGCCGCTCAACCTGCCGTCGGCGAAAGAAGTCCCGGGTCTTCCGGCCCACGACCAAGAGGGTGACCTGGACTTCGGCGTCCCCGGCTTGCCGGAGATACTCGAACGCCTTTCGCAGGATGTTGGCATTGAAGGCCCCGCAGAGCCCCTTGTCGGCGGCAACGACCACAAGCCCCTTGCGCCCTGTCTCTCGCTTTGCCAGGAGCGGGTGCTCTTCAGGGGGCGTCCGCAGGGCTAAGGAGGCGATAACCTCCTGAAGCTTATACGCATAGGGCCGGGACTCCACAATCCGCTGCTGGGCACGGCGGAGCTTCGCCGCGGCCACCATCTTCATGGCCTTGGTAATCTGCTGCGTACTCTTCACGCTATTGATGCGTCGCCGGATGTCCCGTAACGTCGCCAACTTCAGTCCTCGGTGTTCACAGCCCACCGTTCACTGTTCACGGCGTCTCTCCCACTCGGGCCTTGTGTCAGTCGGATGAGCTAATCGGTGAAACGTCAACGGTGAACAGCCAAATAATATTAGGTGGCTGGCTTCTGCGCCTTGAACTCTTCCTTATACTCCCGGACGGCCTGCTCCATCTTTTGGCGGAGATCGTCACCAATGATTTTCTTCTCGTCGAGTTCCCGATAGATTTCGGGATACCGACTCTCGACGAACCTCGAGAGCCCCTGTTCGAAGGGACGAATCGCCTCGACCGGGAGATCATCGACATACCCATTCACGCCAGCAAAAATGATCAAGATCTGCCGCTCCACGGGGAGGGGAACAAACTGGTCCTGTTTCAGGATCTCGACCATTCGCTCTCCTCGGTTGAGCTGCGCTTGCGTCGCCTTATCCAGCTCAGATCCGAACTGGGCAAAGGCCGCCAGTTCCCGGTACTGGGCCAGATCCAGGCGGAGGCGTCCGGCCACCTGCCGCATGGCCCTGATCTGGGCGCTCCCCCCCACTCGCGAGACCGAGAGCCCGACGTTCACTGCCGGTCGGACGCCGGCGTAGAAGAGATCGGTTTCGAGGTAGATCTGGCCATCGGTGATGGAGATGACGTTGGTGGGAATGTAGGCGGAAACGTCGCCGAGCTGCGTCTCGATGATCGGAAGGGCGGTGAGCGAACCCCCACCGAGGTCATCATTGAGCTTGGCCGCCCGCTCCAACAGTCGAGAGTGTAAGTAGAAAACGTCCCCAGGGTACGCCTCTCGCCCAGGCGGCCGCCGGAGCAGCAGGGAAAGCTGGCGATAGGCTGCCGCATGTTTCGAGAGATCATCGTAGATGACGAGGGCGTGCTTCCCGTTATCCCGGAAGTACTCGCCCATAGCACATCCCGCATACGGCGCGAGATACTGGAGTGGCGCCGGCTCCGAGGCAGTCGCCGAGACCACGGTGGTGTACGCCATCGCACCGTGATCTTCAAAGATTTTGACCACCTGGGCCACGGTGGAGCGCTTCTGTCCAACCGCCACGTAGATGCAGAGGACGTCCCCCCCTTTCTGGTTCAGGATGGTATCCACCGCGAGGGCCGTCTTACCGGTCTGGCGGTCGCCAATGATGAGCTCCCGCTGTCCCCGTCCGATGGGAATCATCGAATCGATCGGCTTGATGCCGGTCTGGAGCGGTTCCTTGACCGGGAGACGGTCCACCACCCCGGGCGCCAACCGTTCGAGAGAGCGATGCTCCTTGGCCTCGATGGGACCTTTGCCATCAATGGGTTGCCCGAGGGCGTTGACTGCGCGGCCGACCATCGCCTCACCAACCGGAACCTGCGCGATTCGACCAGTCCGTTTGACGAGATCCCCCTCCTTAATGAGGATGTCCTCTCCCAGGAGAATCGCCCCCACGTTATCCTCTTCCAGGTTGAGGACCATTCCGGTCACGTGGTGGGGGAGCTCAAGTAGCTCACCGGCCATCACCTTTTCCAAACCGTAGATCCGGGCGATCCCATCCCCGACCTCGGTGACGGTCCCAACCTCGGCCACCTCCACGGCGGCCTCGTAGCCCTTGAGCTGTTCCTTGATCAGTTGGCTAATCTCGTCGGCGCGAATTTGTGCCATCGCTTCTCACTCCCTGAGCAGATGTTCCCGAAGCTGCCTGAGTTGCGTGCGCAGGCTCCCGTCGTACACTGTGCTGTCGACCTGGACCACGATGCCTCCGAGGATCGCGGGATCAACCCGAGGCTCGAGCAGTACGCCCTTCCCGAGCACCTCGGTCATCCGGCGGCGAAGACTTTTTTGGAGATCAGGCGTGAGGGGGACCGCCGTCGTGACCGCTGCCTGGACCCGCCCCAGACGCTGGTTCATGAGGTCCCGGTAGATGCGGGCCACGGACGGCAAGGCCTGCATCCGATCCCGGGAGAGGAGCAGTTGGAGAAATTGGGCGACGAGGGGGGAGAGTCGCATCCGCTTGATGAGGGTCCTGAGAGTTTGCTCCTTTCCGCTCAGCAGGATGCCAGGGTTGCTGAAGAACGCCCCCATGGTGGGTTCCTCTTGCCAAACCGTGGCCACACGGTCAAGCTCCGCGCCCACCGGCTCTAGGCCATCCGCCTCAGCGGCGACCTCTGCGAGTGCCCTGGCATAACGCTTTGCTAACGAACCCGTGATCACGGGGTCCTCCCCAGATCCTCGATATACTGCTCCGCAAGTCGCCGGTGGTCCTCTTCGGTAATGCTCCGCTGCAGGAGTTGCTCTGCTGCCGAGACCGAGGTGTGGACCACCTCCTTACGGAGTTCTGATTTGGCGCGTCGCACCTCCTGCTCAATCTCGGTCCGGGCCTGACTGAGAAGGCGCTGGGCCTCCTCCCGAGAATGCTGCATCAAACGCTCTCGCTCCTCGGCAATCTCCCGATCCATCCGCTGTCGCAGGGTCGCCGCCTCCTGACGAGCCGTCCGCAACGACTCTTCGTACTCCGCGCGCGCCCGAACCACCTCGTCCCGGGCACGTTTGGCCTCGTCCAGGGAATTCCGAATCCCCTCTGCTCGGTTCTCCATGAACTTGGTCAGGGGCTTGAAGAGAAACTTGTAGAGGATCACGACCAGGACGAGGAAGTTGATCAGCTGCAGCAGAAACGTCAGGTCAAAATTAATGATTCCCGGATGATACTCCGCTTCGGCCTCTGCAGCCAGGCTCACCAGAGGCAAAGCGGTCAGCAGGAGGCTCACGATCCCTGCCCTGACCCTGTATGATCTCATCCAGTTCACCGCCCCCCCATGCGCACCAAGGCATCCCCGAACACATCTCATGGCACCTTCATTCCTTTTCCACGATATCATCTGCCCCGGGATAACCGGCCGCCAGCATGGCAACCGGCCCCACCGACAGACCGAGAGCCAAACCGATCACTTGAACAGGAAGGAATTTGAGAACCAGGAAGAGCACAACGCCGATCCCGAGCAACCTGAGGAGTGAACTGCCGACCACGTGGGGAAGGACCTTCTGGGTCTCCGAGGCGAGCACCCGGGTCACCGTTTGGCGCAAGAGCTCCAGGTTGGTCACCGCGATTCCGCCCCCGATCCCAAAGCCAAGCGCCCAGCTCCATCCCCCCACGAACAAACAAAAAAGGAAACCGCCCCCAATGAGGAGAAGGGCAGTTCGGTGGATTTTGCGGCCGAGCGCCTCAGGATCGCCCTGCCCGCCGGTCCCCCCACTGGGGGCTTTCCCCGACAAAAAGCGCCACAGGCTAGCACAACCGCTCATTTTGTGTCAAGCCCTTCCCCACATTCTTCAGCACGTATGCGTGCCCCACATCGCGTCGTTCCTCGATCAGCGCACAAGAACCCACCGCCTCTCCAGGCGACGCCAATAGCCAAGAGCCCTGAACCCGATTGCCCGGATCGTATCGACTCGGCAGGCACTTCCCGGCACGTGATCCGGCGAAGAGCTCGGGCGGAGCCTAGCGGCAGACTTCGCGGATCGTTCCGCCACCCACGACCAGATCCGCGTCCTCCCGATCGGTAAAGACGACCGCCTGGCCTGGGGTAACGGCGCGGAGGGGCTGCGTAAACCGTACGAGGACCTGCCCATTAGACATGGGGCGTATGGTTGCTTCTCTCGCAGGATGCCTGTACCGAATGGTCGCCAGGACAGGCCGCTCTTCGGCAAGCCGTTCGAAGGGGATAAAGTTGACTCGTTCGGCTACTAGCGTGTCGGCAAAAAGTTCCTCTTCCCGGCCCACCGTAACCTCGTTCTGCCTCGGATCGAGGGCGACCACGTAAAACGGGCCGTGACCTCCAATTCTGAGACCCCGGCGTTGCCCGATCGTGTACAGGGGAACCCCGTCGTGCGTTCCCAGGACCTCGCCCGTTCGATCGCGGATGACGCCAGGCCGGATCATCTCGGGAACCCGATCCCGGAGAAGCTCCCGGTAGTCTCCTGTGGGAAGGAAACAGAGTTCCTGGCTGTCGGGCGTGTCCGCCACCCGAAACCCCCTCTGCGCAGCCAGCGCACGCACCTCGGCCTTGCGCATCATCCCCAAGGGAAATCGAACCCGTCGAAGTTGTGATTGCGTCAGCCCGTAGAGGAAATAGGATTGGTCCTTTTCCGGATCGAGCCCCCGCCTCAGCAACATCCGGCCGGTGGCAGGGTCCACAGCCGTCCGCGCGTAGTGTCCAGTGGCCACAAACTCGGCGCCCCAAGCGAGGACCCGCCGAAGGAGGGAGCCAAACTTGATCTCAGTGTTACACACGGCACAGGGAAGAGGGGTGCGGCCGACCGCATACTCCGCACAAAATGGGGTGATCACGTGGGCCTCAAACTCCCGCTCCACGTTGAGGAGATAGTGGGGAATGCCAAGGTGGGCGGCCATCAGGCGGGCATCATCGAGGGGCTCTGGCATGCAGCAGCTCTGGCGAGCATACACGACGGGGGCCTCAGACGCGTGGCCCCACACTTTGAGGGTCACCCCGATGACTTGGTATCCCTGTTCCTGGAGCAGGGCGGCGGTGACGGCACTGTCCACCCCGCCACTCATCGCTACAACGACTCGCGTGCCCATGGTGAGCCCTAGCGCGTTCCCTCTGGAGCGGATCCCCTATGTTCCCGCCAGAGAGCCTTCGCTGGGTGGAGAGGCCAGCGCCTCGCCCAAGGCCCCCATATCGCAGTTCCCATTCAGGGCGGCTCCCTCCATCACCACCAGACACGGTGTGTTGATCTCTCCGACGACTATGCTCGACGCGAGGAGTTCTACCCTCTTCTTGGCTCGGATGGTCCCCTCAATTCTGCCGTTGGAGATCAGACTCCCTACCTCCACCTTCGCCCGGAGGACCCCTCCCTCCCCAACGATGAGGAGTTCATCCCCGAGCACCTCGCCGTCGAGCCGACCGTCAATGCGCACCGTCCCCTGAAAGCACAGGATTCCCTTGAACTCGGTCCCCTCACCCAGAAAGGCCTTGATCTCTCCAATCTCTCGTCCGTCCGTCTCTCGTCGCATCACGCCTCGATCCCCGTGAATGGTTACCCTTTCTGACCATCTGCCGATGCAACTTTTTTCACGCTACCATGAAAGCCTACCCCTGTCAAACCCTCGGCCGATTGATGTCCCGCCCTTTGTCTGATATCCTTTATGCTCTAAGGGGTCCAAGATGCACGCCAAAAAAATTGCGTTCTTTCTCGCCCTGTTCCCTCTCGCGCTGGCGACCGCGGGCGGCACAACCCTGCCTTTCCCCGACGAAATTCTCAAAGACGAGCAACGGAAACCCGTGAGGGAGACGGTAGAAGACTTCACCGTGCACCGCCAGGTGGGCGGTCTCCACCTGTCGGGGAGGCAGGCGGTCTTCGAGCATCTCCTCAGACATCCGGACTTTGCCGCGAGCCTGGCGCGGGCTGCAGGTGCCTTGAGGTACACCGTCGAGCGTCGAGGAGACACGGAGTTCTGGGCAAATGACCACAGGGGGCTTACCGGTACCCTCGAGATCCTGCAGGCCAGAGATGGACAAATGGTGCTCTATGCCCAAGGAATCTACAAGAAGGGAATTATCCGTATTCCGGGCCGTCTCGCGCTCGTGATGCACTCCTCCGAGGGAAGGAACGAGGACTCCTTCTATGTGGAGAACACCCTCTCCGGCTACGTGAGGTTTGACAGCGCCGTCCTCGATTCCTTGGTCCGCCTCTTCCGACCGCTTGTGTACCGCCTCATGGAAAAGCGGACCCGCTGGTTCTTTCGGAGAGCCGACCGACTGATGACCAAACTCTACGACGATCCCGAGGCTCTTTTGAATGAGCTTCCTGTCGGTGCCTGGCAAACTGAAAGAGCCGAGCTCCGCGTCCTCCTCAAGACTTCGCAAGCCGGTCTTGGACGTCACCACAAAACTGAAAACCTCATGGGCCTGCGTGATGCCGGCCCGAGACAGCTCCTGTGGTGTCAATCGGCTTTAAGAATCGACCGCCTTTGCTCGCGTGCATGATGATGTGACTGGCGGCTCCCGGATACGCAATGCACAGCGGCAAGCACTTCTCCATCAGCCACTTGTGGGAAGATCGCGTGGCGGGTGACAACGCCGCGGCGGCGGTCTTTGGCTGAGGTGAGGCTGCGGACGGACGGAGACCTCGCAGGAGGGAGTCGAATGAGACCCATCGGCGAGGTGGCGCTCTCAGTGGGCCTCCGGCAAGAGGAACTCATTCCTTACGGCCGGCATAAGGCCAAGGTCCATCTATCCGCACTGGAGTCGCGGCGCGAAGAGCCGGACGGCAAGCTCGTTGTCGTCTCCTCGATTAGCCCGTCTCCACCCGGCGAGGGGAAAACCACCGTCACCATCGGTCTAGGGCAAACCTTCAGCCGCCTGGGCCAGCGTGCCGTCATCGCGATCCGCGAGCCCTCCATCGGCCCCTGCCTTGGACACAAAGGGGGCGGCACCGGGGGTGGGCGCTCTCAAGTGGTCCCGGCTGACGAGATCAACCTCCACTTCACTGGCGACCTCCATGCCGTGACGACTGCGCATAACCTCCTGGCCGCCGCCATCGACAACCACCTGTTCCACGGCAACTCGCTGGGAATCGACCCCCGTCAGATCCTCTGGCGTCGTGTCATGGACATAAACGACCGCGCCCTTCGCCAGATCGTCCTGGGGCTCGGCGGCAAGAGTCAGGGCTACCCTCGGGAGGACGGCTTCCTCATCACCGCAGCCTCCGAGGTAATGGCCATCCTCTGTCTCGCCGTCAACCTTTCGGACCTCGAGCGACGCCTCGGCCAGGCCCTAGTGGCGTTCACCTTTGACAACCGACCGGTGCTCGCCGAAGCGCTCCGAGTGGGCGGGGCCATGACGGCACTCCTCCGTGAGGCGATCCACCCCAACTTAGTCCAAAGTCTGGAAGGAACCCCAGCGCTGGTTCACGGTGGCCCCTTTGCCAACATCGCTCACGGCTGCAACTCCGTGGTGGCTACCAAGCTGGCCCTGAAGCTTGGCGAGCTCTGTATCACCGAGGCGGGCTTCGGCTTCGATCTCGGGGCGGAGAAGTTCTTCGACATCAAGTGTCCGTACGGCGATCTCCGCCCCGATGCCGTGATTCTGGTGGCCACAGCGCGGGCTCTCAAGTACCACGGGGGAGTCCCCCTGGCGTCGCTCGAAAGCGAGAACCTGGAGGCGCTGGCCCGGGGGATACCAAACTTGGAAAAGCACGTTGAGGACATTCGGATGTTCAAGGTGCCTCTCATTGTGGCGATCAACCGGTTCGACTCGGACACCGAGCAGGAGCTCATGCTCATCCGGGAACGCTGCGAGGAGCTCGGGGTCAGTGCGGCGGTGACTGAATCCCATCAGCGCGGGAGCGAAGGCGGGGCGGAGCTGGCCCAGGCGCTTTTGGACCTCCTGAACCGGGAGCCCACCGCCTTCTCCCCCCTTTACGACTGGGGGCTTCCGGTCAGGGATAAGATTGAGCTTATCGCCCGGAGGATGTATGGGGCCCTGGGCGTTATCTACACAAAGCGGGCCGAACGGCAGATCGAGCAGGCCGAGGCGCTCGGCTACGGAGACCTCCCCGTCTGCATGGCCAAGACCGCTCGGTCCCTCTCCGACGACCCAGAACTCCTCGGCAGGCCCCGTGGCTTCCGGGTGACCGTGAATGAGGTGCGCATCTCGGCGGGCGCAGGATTCCTGGTCCCGATCACCGGTGAAATCATGACGATGCCGGGCCTCCCCAAGATCCCGAACGCCGAGCGGATTGCTGTTAATGCCGAGGGACAGATCGTTGGATTATTTTAACCTGTTCTATTCATGGTCCGGCTCACCCTCTGGACAATCCGCGCTCGGAACCACATCGCCAAGGGGCTTGTCGACCAACTGGCACTGATGCGGCGATTAGATTCGCTCGTCATTTCCACGCAAGTGCTTTTTGTTAGGACAGTTTCTTCTGCGAAGGAATAAGGGGAGGAGAGGCTATGTATCGTCGCGCTCTTGCCAAACGAGCGTCTGAGGAAAATCCGATCCGGGTGGGCGTTATAGGGGCTGGGCGCATGGGGACAGGGGTCGTAACCCAGATTGGGACCATGCACGGCATGGAGGTGGTAGCCATTGCCGATCTGGTGACCGATCGAGCCGTGCAGGCCTTTATCGACTCTGGAAGTCTACCCGAAAGGGTGATCGAGGCCCAGGCCGAAGGGCATGCGGTGGATTCATTCCGGAAGGGCAAGCAAGTCGTCACGGCCAATGCCGATCTGGTGTCCCGGCTCCCCATTGATGCCGTCGTCGAGGCGACAGGCGTTCCGGAGGTAGGGGCCAAAGTCGCCTACGAGGCCATCCTCCATCGGAAACACGTCGTGATGCTCAACGTCGAGGCGGACGTAGTCGTGGGCCCGATCCTCAAGCGAATGGCCGATGCTGCCGGGGTGATATACACGCTCGCCGCCGGCGATCAACCAGGGGCCATCTGCGAAATGGCAGAATGGGCCTGGGGGCTTGGGCTGAGAATCGTGGTCGCCGGTCGGGGGACTTTGATGAGTCCAAGGGAACGCTACGCCACCCCGGCCGATAACCGCGACAAGGCGGAGGCGCTCGGCCTCAATCCGCAAATGTACAATTCGTTCCGGGATGGGACCAAGGCCCAGACCGAGATGTGCGCCGTGGCCAATGCGTTACGGTTTTCCCCGGAGATCCGGGGAATGCACGAGCCAGTGGTGGATGTGGACGGGTTAAATAGAGTCTTTCGGCTCAAAACCCAAGGAGGGATTCTCGGGCAGGAGGGGATCGTGGACCTCGCCAACGGCACTCAGCCCGACGGTCAGCTCCAACCGCACGGGCGAGTGTTTCCGGGCGTCTTTCTGGTCGTCACGTCGGATCATCCGAAGGTGCTGGAGGATCTCATCTACGTGAACGATTTCGTCTTCATGTTGCCACCCGAAATCCGGAAAGGGCCGAACTTCACCCTCTTCCGGCCGTTCCACTGGGTCAGCATCGAGACGCCGAACTCGGTGGCCCAGGCGGTCCTCCGCGGAGAACCGACCGGGGCACCGGAAGGGGCCCCGGTCGCCGAGCTGATCACCTGCGCCAAGCAGGACCTGAAGGCCGGTCAGGTTCTGGACGGCGGGGGAGGCTACACCGTTTACGGCCTCATCGAGAAAGCAGCGGTCGCCTCCGCCGAAGACCTCGTCCCCTTCGGCTTCACCTACGAAGCGCGCCTCACTGAATCCGTGAAGAAAGGAGAGGCAATCCGTTGGAGCCAGGTTGAAGTTCCCCCGGACTCCTTTCTTCTGAAGCTCTACCGCCTGCAGCAGGCCACCTTCGCCTAGAAGAAAAATAGAAAGGCAAAGTGCGGGTTACTTGCCGAACACGCCCTTCAGCTTTTTCCCGACTTCGCCCGTGGCGCCTTCGACTTCCTTTTGAACAGCCTCCTCGGCCTCCTTCCGAGCCTTCTCCGCCATGCCCCTCAGATCGACTTTCGCCACGGCCTGGGCGGCGTTGCGATTCACTTCTTTGAGAAACATTTCAACAACGGTGGGGAGAGAGGCGCCCTGACTTTCCTTGCCGATATCTTTGAGTTCGATGTCGGGGATCGACAACCTGACTGTCTCACCCTTGAGCACGGCAGCACTCACGTTGAGCTTGGCCTTCTGCACGAGCAGCCGGTCAATGGTGACCTTCTTGCCCCTCCTCCTCAGCCTGGGGGCTCGCCGCCCCGTCCTTGGCTCCACCACCGGTAAACTCCTCCGCATTCTTTTGTAGGGCCGCGATATTGCTCCCGCCGCGGCCGAGCTCATACGTGATCTCCGGGGCGCTGATGATAATTTCGCGGATCGCGATCGTATCCGACAGCACGGACCCAACCTCAAGCGACATGCGCATGGCACCCAGCTCGAACGCGCTGGGTGTCTTGAAACCCTTCGGGTTTCCGACCACCAGGCTTGACAGCTGCGCGTCTCCCGAAAGTGGTGAAACGCCAACCCCGCCGAGCCTAACCTCGCTCCTCGTCACCTGGGGGCCGTATGTCTCTACAGCGGACCGGATCACACGGTTCAAAGAGAGGTACAGAAAACCGAATCCAGCCACGATCAAAACAGGAATAATCACACCAACAATGACTAGCTTTCTCCCTATCGTCCTTCTCCCTTCTACGCGGATGATCGTTTACTCCCACATCATCAGCAGCATCCAAATGCGATTTCCCGGGTCCATATCGAGGTTACGCCCGGTAGGTCGGTGCCGACAACTCGCACTCTTATCAGGTTCCTTTGGAACGCTTCCGGGCTTGCCTGTGGCAGCCCTCGCCGAGGCAGGATTCTCTCAGATCAGACTCGAAACGAAGAAGATGAAGCCGGTGTCATGCGTCTGCGTGCGCGGCGTCAATCGGGCACACCCCCTATTCCTCGCACGCTGAGCTAAAAGCCTATGCTTCCTCGCACACCAAATTCGATGCCGATTTCCGGTCCCCCCGGGAACAGAGGTGCCGGCCACAGGTGAATATACCGGGCCATCAAGACGGGGAGCTCGTCCGGTGGTCCGTCGGGAGCAAGGCTCACGCGGCCCTGCGCTTCTCCCACCACAGTCACCAGGCGACCAGGCTCGAGCTTATCAACTCGCGCATCACCCTCTTGGGGGAGGAGGACGGCAAATCTCCCCCGAGGAGGACGATTGATTCGCGGCCGGTCGCGAAGGCCCAACGGCCGCTCCAGGACTTCAATCTCGATCCACTCCCCTTGAGCCCTCACGGCCAGGATCTCCCCTCCGAACAAGAGCAAGCTACCGACGTAACTCTCCGGTGTCCGCTCGAGCTTTGCCACCGGAACCGATCGCACTTGCTCCTTCAGCTCTCCGGGGACTACAGAGGCACAGGCCACGAGAAGGACTGCAACTTGCGACAGTCCAAGAGCCCGGAGCCTATCTCTTCTAGGCAACATCCTCTTTGGGGGCACGCTACTTTACCTGGGCGGCAATCTATTCCCGCCACGGTCGGGAATCAATGAGAATCCTACGAGGGGGGTGAGATCTGCCCAATGGCAGTTTCCAGAATCGCAACAGCCTGGTCCACATCGTGGCGGCGAATGTTCAAGGGGGGCATGAATCGGATCGTGTGCGGTGGCAGGGCGTTCCCCAAAAGACCGAGGTCTCGGCAGGCCTGAACGACTCTTAACGACATTGGGGCAATGAACTCGAGTGCCACGAGAAGCCCCCGACCTCGAACCGCTCTTATGATTTCATACTTCTCCTGCAGGTCTATCAGTCGATCCCGGAAGTAGCCCCCCACGCGGGCCGCGTTGCCAGGAAGATCCTCTTCAAGCATGTGGCGCAAGACCGCGCACGCGACAGCAGAGCAGAGGGCATTGCCGCCGAAAGTAGAGCCGTGATCTCCCGGACCAAAGCAGGCTGCTCGATCCTTGACGACAATTCCCGCAATGGGGACGCCTCCCCCCAAGCCTTTCCCCACGGTCATAATGTCCGGCTTAACACCAAACTGTTCATGAGCCCAGAGGGTCCCGGTTCGCCCGCAGCCGGTCTGGACCTCGTCTAGAATGAGCAGAAGTCCCCGCTCGTCGCAAAGACCTCGGACCTCCTTCAGGTACTCCTCTTCCGGGATGATTACCCCTCCCTCTCCCTGGATCGGCTCGAGCAGGATGGCGCAGGTCCTGTCTTTCACGGCGCCCTGAAGGGCCTGGATATCATTGTAGGCAACGTTGGTGAATCCTGCCGGAAGCGGGGTAAAAGGGGCTTGGTACTCGGGCTTCCCCGTCGCCGCCACCATTGCCAACGTTCGGCCATGGAATCCGCGGAGGGCCGAGATAACCTCATACGCACCGTTTAAGTGCAGTTTGCCGTATTTCCGGGCCAGTTTCACCGCCCCTTCGTTGGCCTCGGCCCCACTGTTACACAAGAATACCTTATCCAGTCCGCTCGCCGACGTCAGGAGTTCTGCCAATTCGATTTGCGGGATGGTGTAGACATCGTAGCTACCGAGGATGAGACGTCCCCCTTGCTCTTGGAGCGCCTTCCGGATGACCGGGTGGCTGTGCCCTAGGCTGCAGGCAGCCCAGCCGGCGATGAAGTCGAGATACTCGCGCCCCGTCTCATCCCAGACTCTGACCCCCTCGCCCCGCACCACGGTGATCCCGAGACGCCGATGACCGGTGTTCATGAAATACTGTTGCTCCAAATTCACCCAGTCTCTCATGTTCCCCTGCTCACACCTCGGCGCTCATCCCTTGCGCCATCTTGATCTCCCTATCATGATTTACGGTCCAGGCCACCTTGTGCGTCACCACATCCAGCAGAGGCCAGGACGCGGGCATCCCTGTCCCGCTCTTTTTCACCCCTCCGAAGGGGAGATGGACTTCGGCTCCGATCGTGGGCAGGTTCCAATAACCGATCCCGAATTCGCAGGCCTCTCGGAGGAACCGTGCGGTCCGGTAATCCTCGGTGATCACCGAGAAGGCCAGCCCATACTCCACATCGTTGTGTATCGCCACAGCTTCTTCCAGGGTCCGGAAGGGGATCAAAGCCACATGAGGGCCAAAGACCTCTTCATGGAGGACGCGGGCATCGCGACGGTGGCCCATCCGGTAAATGAAGGGGCTATAGAAGTATCCGTGTCGGTACTCTCCCCCCTCCAAACGACCCCCATCCAAGAGAACCTTCGCCCCCTCGTTCTTGGCCAGCTGGTTGTAAAAGCCGACCTTTTTCGCCGCCGCCTCATTGATCAGGGGTCCCATGAAGACCTGTTCATCCAAGGGATCGCCAATGACGATCCGCCTCGCCATCGCAGCAAATGCCTCGCCAAACTCCCGCATGCGACTCTCATGGACGATGAGTCGCGAGGCGGAGGTGCAGCGTTGGCCCGTGGTCTTGAAGGCGCTCAATACCGCCGCGCGGACCGCTATCTCGAGATCGGCGTCCTGGCAGATGATCATCGCATTCTTTCCCCCCATCTCGCAGGCGCACATCTTGCGATAATCTCTTGCGCAGGCCTCCTTGATCCTTGCTCCCACCTCGTACGAACCCGTAAAGAGCACCGCCTCCACATCCGGATGCACGACCAGGGGCCACCCGACCTCTTCCCCCATCCCCTGAACCAGGTTCAAAACCCCGGCCGGGAGCCCGGCACGCTCAAAGCACTCGACCAGCTTTTGCCCCACGAGCGGGGTATCCTCCGAGGGCTTGAACACTACTGTATTCCCTTGGAGGAGGGAAGGAGTGATGAGCCAGATGGGGATGGCAACGGGAAAGTTCCAGGGCGTGATGACCGCCACCACCCCCTTCGGTTTTCGAAACATGTAGGCGTCCTTTTCGGCGATCTCTGAGGAAACCACCTCCCCATAGGCCATCCGGGCATGCCCGAACATATATTGGGCCATATGAATCCCCTCGACGACATCGGCCCTCGCCTCGTTCAGGGACTTGCCCGCCTCCTTCGCCACCAACCGGGCCATCTCGCCCATCTCGACTTTTATGACTTCTATGACGCGATCAAGAAACTCCCCCCGCCCTATCCGGGAGCGGGCACGCCAGCCCGGGAAGGCCTCCTTCGCCGAGGCGACCGCCTGTTCTGCCTCGGCTCGATGGGACACAGGAAAGGTCCCCAGAATTTCCTCGGTGTTCGCTGGGTTTCGACTCGCGAACACCCCTCCGCCTTGCCCATCGACCCACTTTCCGCCGATGTAATTCTTTCCCCCCACGGTTCTCCCTCCTTACGATTGCTGGACCAAAAGGAGTTTGTATGGCGATTCTCCGGCGACTCCTCTTGTTGAAGCCCCAGATCCGCCGGGGCCCGCATGCGCCCTCTTATCTAATAATATACGCCTTCTTCGCCTCCTGGGGGATAGGGTTGAGGAAGACCCTCGGCGCAGATCACCAGGCGGCGGGTTCCGGCTCTTACTGAGAGCAAAGTTTGTGCCTAGCTCACTGTTCGGTGGCCGGAAACGAAATACGGGCTTGGTTTCGCTGTAAGGCTTCGGCGAAGAGCGATGATCCAAGGCGGGACTCGGCGAAACGTTGGGGGGATGGCCGGTTTGTCATTGGCACATAGATTGCTCACCCGGCCGTTGGCAAAGGGCGAATGGCCCGTCTTGGGGCCAGCGATAAAGGAGTTGTGATGGGTAGAAAATCGGCAGACCGACGGCAGCACGTCCGCTTCATCGTTGCAGAGAAGAGGAAAGAGCGGGTTACCTCAGCCTACGACGCTCTTCTCATGAACATAAGTCCTAAGGGGGCGCTGATCGAGCACGACGACGTCGTCCGCCCAGGCACCACCTCCTCTTTGGAAGTCGAACTCAACGGTCAGCAGCTGAAGCTGCGGTCCCGTGTCGTCTGGTCTGCGGTCGTCCGGCAAGGACTGGATGCAGGCGGGCACGTAGCCTTGTTCTACAACACCGGCCTAGAATTTCTCGATCTGCCAGAGGAGACACGGCAGCTCATCGGCGACCACATCGACACCTTGGCCGAGCGTGGAAAGGCCATGCGGGTTGACGAAAAGTCAATCCGTCGGTCGTACACCTGCGGGGAATGTGGTGCATTATTTGAACTGGCTGACTCCGAAGTGTGCCCTGTATTCGTCGAAGCCCGAAAACGTCCGGTCCAAGTGGGGGATCTTTTCCGATATGCCCACGGAACTTGCCAGGGGACACTGCAGTACGCTTCCGGACCACTCATTCCATGGATGAGTGAAGACCAACCATAGCAGAGCCTTCGCTCGACCGATGCCCCGTGGCCCGGCACGGGGGCATTTTTATGGCATGCCGAGTTCGTAATATATTGAAAATAAAGGATTTTAGCGTCCGGGCGGGCGACTGGGCGGTACCATCGGGCGCCGGCAGCCTAGCTCCGAGTCTTCCCGAATCCTTCAAAGCATAGCACGGCAAGGACCGCGCCGGCAGCAGCGATATTGAAAAGCATTAGGAGAACAGAGTATTGGTGCCATTGCTGAAACAGAAGCCGCGATGGATCGTCAAGAGGGATCTTCTCGATTATGGCTCCCATAGCACGACGAAGACTCAACAGCTTTGTCCCCACGAGCTCTCGAGACACGAGTGTCGATACGGTCATTAGGACGAGCAGGATCGTCCGAATCCCCCACAAAAGCCGTCCTCCGAGCGGGCGAGTCATGGCACTCACCAACACGAGAAGCGGCCCAAGGATGTATCCGGACAGGTACAGGATGTTCAGGGTTGCAGCAACCAGATCACCTGCCTGATGACGACTCTCGAGGGTGGCAAACGCGGTGGGGGCCAGCACGAAACTGAGAAAGACCATCGCCCCAAGCCAAACTCCGGTCCCCGCGGCCAGCAATACTGGGCGCATTGTGCTCCCCACTGGCTCACAGGCCACAGATCTTTTGAATGAGGCGGTCCAACTCTTCTACAGAATAGAACTCGACCTCGATCCGGCCACGATGACCGCTCCGGACAATCCGGACCTTGGTAGCCAAGGCCCGCCGTAACTGTTCTTCCGCGTGAGCCAGGTCCGGTGCCTGCCGAGTCAGGCGCTGATCCTTCGGCGGCGGCGGAGCTTTCAGCCGCTTGACCAATTGCTCAGTTGCACGGACTGAGAGCCCCCGTTTCAGGACCGCATCCCTCGCTCTGAGCTGAAGGTTCAAGCTCTCGAGGGCCAACAGGGCCCGCCCGTGGCCTGCAGAGAGCTTTCCTTCGATCAAATCTCCCTGCACTTTTGCAGGAAGCTTGAGGAGACGTACCGCATTCGCAATGGACGCCCGATCTCGCCCAACCCGGGTCGCCAGTGCCTCCTGGGTCAGCCCATATTCCTCAACCAAACGGCGATAGACGTCTGCCTCTTCAATGGGGTTTAGGTCTTCACGCTGGAGGTTTTCGATCAGGGCCACCTCCAGCATTTCTGCGTTGGAAACGTCCCGAACCACGGCTGGAACCCGTTCGAGCCCCGCCCGCTCGGCAGCGCGGACGCGCCGCTCGCCCGCCACGAGTTCGTAGCCGCCGGGTGCCTGGCGCACAATGACGGGCGAAAGGACTCCTTGGGCACGAATCGAGGTAGTGAGTTCCTCCAGCTTCTTATCGTCGAACCGCTTCCTCGGCTGGAAAGGGCTTGGACGAATCTCTGCCAAGGGGATTTCTACAATCCCCGGTTCCTCTTTTCCGAGTGGAATGAGCGCCTCAAGACCCCGACCGAGTGCCTGTCGTCCCATCGATCACCTCCTTCGCGAGATTCAAATATGCCTCAGCCCCTGCCGAGCGGATATCATATGAGATGACCGGCTTCCCAAAGCTCGGTGCCTCGCTGAGGCGAATGCTCCTCGGGATCAACGTCTGAAAGACCCGTCCAGGAAAGTTTCTGCGCACGTCTTCCACCACCTGCCGGTTGAGACTCAGGCGGCTGTCGTACATGGTAAAAAGGACTCCTTCGATTTCCAGATTGGGATTGAACGAACGGCGGACGAGGCGTAACGTGGTCAAGAGATGGGTCAGTCCCTCGAGGGCATAGTATTCGCACTGAAGCGGAATGAGGATCGAGTGGGCTGCCGTGAGGGCATTGATGGTTAAGAGACCTAAGGATGGCGGACAATCGATGAGGACATATGTGAAATCGGCGAGCAGCTCTTCCAGGGCTTTCTTGAGCCTTTGTTCCCGCCCCTCGGTCCGCACGAGCTCGATTTCCGCACCGAGAAGCTCCGAGTTTGATGGCAGAATTTTGAGAGCGGGTATCCCTGCGGGACAGAGCGCCTCGGAAGCCTTGGCCTCACCCATGAGCACCTCATAGGTGTAAGGCCCCCGCCCCTCTCGGGAAATGCCGATCCCGGAGGTCGCATTTCCCTGTGGATCCATGTCCACCAATGCTGTCCGCTTTTCTGCTGCGGCGAGACAGGCAGCGAGGTTTACTGCGGTGGTGGTCTTACCCACCCCCCCTTTCTGGTTGGTGACCGCGATTACCCGCGCCACCTAAAGCCTCCGCTCAGCATCGGCGCCAAGATAGCACGCGACTCCCTCTGAGGAAAAGGAAATTGTTTCACGTGACACCTTCCTGGTGTACCTGGGCCCCTGTTTCACGTGGAACATCCCCGGCTTTCATCATAATAAGGAGGTATCGGTCGCTGCTGGAATGGATCACCCCGTCAATCCTGAGATCCGCACGCCTGAGGGTCTCCGCCTCTCTCGGCCACTTGGGCCCCACAGGGAGGACCAGCCGGCCCTCCCTCTTGAGAAAGGGACTGCACAACGTCACGGCCGCCGGGAGCCTTGCCACGGCCCTGGCGGTCACCAGATCATACGCCTCCCTATGGGCCGGGTCATGGCGGAGAAGTTCTGCCCTCGTGTTAAGGACGGACATGCCCCGCAGATGGAGGATGCGACACACTTGTCTTAGAAAGGAAGCCTTCTTTCTCGTCGCCTCGACCAGCGTGATCGTGAGATCGGGAGCGAAAAGCTTAAGCGGAATGCCCGGAAATCCTGCCCCACTGCCGATGTCCAAGAGCTTGAGGTGAGGTCGGACCTGAAACGCCCTGAGGAGGGTCAGGGACTCCAAAATCCCGTGCTGCACTATTGCCTCATCCGTGCGAAACCCGACCAGGTTCGCCCTCCGGTTCCACCGCTTGAGCTCCCGAAGGTAAGTGACAAGTTGCTCGATCAGCGCGTCGGTGGGGGAAAGGCCCTGCCGGGTGATGCCGCGACGAAGAAGCTTCTTTACCGCCTCATCCACAGGAAACACTCACATTTGCCAAATTCGCCCAACTCCCCTTCTCCCCTGCCGCCGGGGGGGTTGCGTCTTCCATTGGCGAGGGCGCCGTCCATGTTACTTGCCGATACAAAAATCGCGAAATATCTGGTCCAATACCTCTTCGGTCACCGTCTCTCCCAGCACCTCGCCGAGAGCGCTCAGGGCTCCACGGACATCCAGGCTGACAAGCTCATACGAAAGGCCCTCTCCGAGACCCCTGCGTGCCTCGACAAGCAGCCTCTCCGCCCGTTCGAATGCTTCCCGATGTCTCGGACCCACCATAGCGATCGCCTCGCATTCTGCCTCTCCCCCGAGCTCCCGTCGAAGCTCTACCCGCAATCGCTCCACGCCTTGCCCGTTGAGGGCCGAGGTGAAGAGCGGCTGAGCCCCGAACCGATCATGGTAGGTGCCTGCCGAGTGGGCAGGGGGAAGATCGCTCTTGTTGACCACCAGGATTCGCGGGTCCTTGGGCTCTGACCAGGCGTGCACGTCGAGAGGGGTGATTTGCTCGCTGGCGTCCACGACCACAATGGTGAGATCGGCCTGTTCCAAGGCTCTGCGGGTCCGGCGAAGCCCCTCTGCCTCCACCGGATCCCGGCCGTCCTCGCGCAGCCCGGCGGTATCGATCAGCCGGATGGGGATTCCTCGGATTTCAAATTCTTCCTCCACCGTGTCCCGGGTCGTCCCCGGAACCACAGAGACAATCGCCCGCTCCCGCCCGAGGAGGGCATTCAACAGGCTCGACTTCCCCACGTTGGGCCGGCCAGCGATGACCACGGTTGCCCCCTCTCGGAGCAATCGTCCTTCCCTGGCTTTCTTGATCAGGGCGTGAAGTCCCTCCTCAATGCGATAGATCCGTTTTTCGAGCTCACCGACCTCCGGGAATTCGAGCCCCTCCTCCGGGAAATCTAACGAGGCCTCGAGGACAGCCAACAGGGATAGCAGGTCCCCACGAAGGCTCTGCACCTGTTTCGACAATCCACCCTGAAGCTGTCGGACGGCTGCCTTAAGCCCTGCCTCTGTCTTCGCCCGAACGACCTCGAGTACCGCCTCAGCCTGCGCGAGGTCGAGCCGCCCGTTCAAAAAGGCACGCCGGGTAAACTCCCCGGGCAATGCAGCCCTCGCCCCGTGACGGAGGACTACATTGAGGATCGCCTGGAGCGAGACCCGCCCGCCATGGCCGTGAAGCTCAACCACCTCTTCGCCTGTGTAGGACCTCGGAGCCCGCATGAGCAGAAGAAGAGCCTCGTCCAACACGGCCTCGCTATCCGGATCCACCACATGGCCGCGGTGAATGGTATGGCTGGCGAATTCCCGCGGGTCCGCACCCGCCGACGGCGAAAAGATTCGGGACGCCACCTCCAAGGCTTGGGGCCCGCTCAATCGGACAATGCCGATTCCGCCTTCTCCTGGTGGCGTGGCAATCGCAGCAATCGTGTCCTGAAAGGGATCCACTGCTCCGCCCTCGCTCATTCCTCTTCCTTTGCCTTGGCCTCCCTCAACGACAGGCCCAAACCCCGATTCATGTGGTATTGGTGTCCGATTTGAAGGACATTGTTTATAAGCCAATAAAGAACCAGGCCTGAGGGCATCCCCCAAAAGATGAAGGTGAACATCACCGGCATCATATAGAGCATCATCTTGGCCTGGCGCGGGTCTCCGCCAATAGGACTCATCTTTTGTTGAATGAACATGCTGACCCCCATGATCAGGGGGAGACCCCGGAACGGGAACGCCTCTCCCAGGAAAGGAATGGGGAAGGGGAACTCGAAAAGAGTATCCGGGGCCGAGAGATCATTGATCCAGAGGGCAAAGGGGGCTTGCCACAGCTCGACCGAGCTGGCGAGCGCGTTGTAAAGCGCGATAAAGATGGGGATCTGGATCAGCATGGGGAGGCAACCCCCCAAGGGATTGACTCCATGGCGTTTGTACAGCTCCATCGTCTCTTGGTTCGCCTTTTGGGGATTGTTCTTGTGTCGCTCCTTGATCGCCTGGATCTTTGGCTGAAGCGCCTGCATCGCCTGCATCGATTTGTGACTTTTTTGCGTGAGGGGGTAAAAACCGAACTTCTGCAGGATGGTAATGATGATGATGGCCACGCCGTAGTTACCAGTAAAATCATAGAGGAACCGGAGGAAATAGAGGGCCGGCCGAGCCAGAAAATCAAACCAGCCGAGATCCACGATTGCTTGAAGGTTCTTGCCTGCTTCGCGGAGTCGCGTAAGCTCCTTGGGCCCCGCGTAGAGCTGTAGCCCCACCGTCGCCTCTCCCCCGGCGGGAATTTTCATGGCCGGGTAGAGAAGGCCTACAATGGGTCTGCCGTCAGGGTCTTTGGCCACGAGACCCGAGGGGCCGGGCCCAGTCGGGATGAGTGCCGCGGCGAAGTAGCGATCCTGAAGGGCCGTCCAGGAGACGGCGCCTGGCTGGGTGAGCTCCTGCTCCACCTCTCCCATATCCGGATCCACGCGCTTTCCATCAATCAAGGCGACCGGAGCGACCGATGCCACCCCACCATCCTTGGCCCCGAGGCGGAAGCCGGGGCCCCACTGGACTCGAAGAGAGCGCTCCGCTACCACCCCCCCGAGATTCTTCAATCGCAACTCGACATCGGCCAGGTAACGCCCGGGGTGGAGGGTGACCGTCTTTCGCAGCACCATCCCCCCTGTCTCCTGAAACTCCATTACCACGCGCTGGGGCTGATTGGGATCGGTGGGTGGCCGCTCCACGACGCGATACAGCCCCTTGTTCCCCTCGCCCCCATCGACCCAGGCGGCGAAAGGAAAGACTGCCACCTCGTCCGGGAGGGTCCCCACGAGGTCAACAAGGTCAGTCGTCGGTTCTTGGTATTGATACTGCTTGAGCTGCCAACTGCGCACCCCCGCCCCCCGATTGGTCAAGGTCACCTTGAGCAGATCGGTCTCCAGGGAGATCTCCTCTTCTGCTTTTCCCCGTATGAGGGGCCCGGCAATCCGCGGGGCCTTGGCTCGGGGCCTAGGGGCCTTCGCTACAGGAGGGGGGGGAGCAATGGGCTTCGCCTCTTCAGCTACTTGCTTCTCTGGCTCGGGTGGTGGTGGCGGTGGGGTTGGCATGAAGAAGGACTGATAGACCAGGAGGACAACCACGGCCAGAATCGTGGCCAAGATGGCCCTCCGCTCCATACCTCCTCCACCGGGTTCCGGCAATTCGTTCACGACCTCCTCCAACCTAACGCACTTTTTTACCGTACCGGATCAACCCCCCCGCGGTGGAGGGGGTGACACCTCAGCAACCGCCAAACCGTCTGCATGAGTCCACGCACCAGGCCGAATCTCGTTATTGCCTCCTCAGCATAGGCCGAGCACGTGGGGACAAACCGGCAGGCGGGAGGAAAAAGCGGAGAGACAAACCGTCGATAAAGCCTGATGATTGTCAGGGCAATCCTAGCCACTAGCGTGGACGAGTTCTTCTTCATGCTCAGAGGGAAGACGGCGGAAGAGTCTGGCCCGCTTGAAGAGGTCCCGGACAATCGCCTTGAAGGTCTCGGAGTCCAGGTCAGAGAGGTCTCGATGAACCGTGACCACCAGGTCGAACCCCTCTACCATTTCGCCTCGCTCGAGTCGGACGTACTCTCGAAGCCGTCTCTTGATACGATTCCGGGCCACCGCACCGCCGAGCCGCCCAGCCACGGCCAGGCCCAGACGCCTTTCCGGGCCGCGGTGGCGGCGGATATAGAGGGTGAGGTCCCTCGAGGAAACCTTCTCGCCGGCACGCATCACTGCCCGAAACTCCCGCGTAGTGCCAATGCGATCCGCTCTCGAAAAACGCTGCCTCGTTCGTGATTGCAACCCTGGGTGTCTCTTCTTTGAAGTTACGAAACCGCGAGCCGCTTTCGCCCCTTGGCCCGCCGCCGATTCAAGATGCGCCGGCCCGCCTTGGTCTTCATCCGGCGGCGAAATCCGTGCGTGCGCTTTCGCTTAACCCGGCTCGGTTGATACGTGCGCTTCACGCGGTCTTCCCTTCTCCTTGGGTCGACGAACAAAAACGCTTAATATTATTCCTCCCTGCTCGAATTGTCAATCGCCAATCCTGGCTTTCTAGCACGTTAGGAGAGAAAATTTAGTTGTGATTGCGGGGCTGGCATGGTATAAATTTCGGGGGCTTGGTTCGCAGGGTTGTTTTGCCAACAGTAGAGAATGAGGATGTGGATAATTTTTATAAGCATTTGATTTTAAAGAGCTTTTTGGTTTTTCCACACTTGTGGACAATCTTGTGAGTAACTCAGGAGCCGTCAAGGCTTTATCGTAGAGCTTCTGGAGGGGAGATGAAAGGGTAAACGTAGTCCTGTTGCGGCTTGATGCATGTGGAAACGAGTGAGGCCGCGCCTGGAGCGGGATGGGGGGAAGCAGCTACTCTGGATGGAGGATCATTAAGGACACACGAGAGGGAGTGGACAACCGAGGGGAGGGGAAGAGGAAACCTGTGGAACAACTGAGCAGGTATCGGAGCGCATGGATGCTCCCCGACGCAATCCCCAAAATATTCGCTTCGATGTCCCAACGTCAACCTCCCACTTCTCTCCATTTTCCGCATTTCCACAAGATCTTCTATTACAAACTCCTAAGTTCTTTTCTTTATTAATCACATTTAACCATGTTGATGGAAACTCTAGGGAGGGGATAATGCATGCTCAAGTAGTACGGAATACGTTCTTGAGCGCGCTAACCCAAGTTCAAGGGGTTATTGAAGCAAAGAGGACCCTTCCAATCCTCTCGCATCTCCTCCTCAATGCAAAGGGAAGCGCGATCACGCTTTCTGGTACCGACCTCGACGTGAGCATCGACACCACCTTGGGCGGGGATGTCAAGCGCGACGGCGCCGTTGCCATCTCGGGGAAGAAACTGTACGAAATCGTCCGTGAACTTCCTGATGCGCCAATTGATCTCCGATGGGAAGAGGGGCAAAGCGTTCAGATTGTTTGTGCGAAGTCATCTTTCCGCTTGAAAGGCATCGCACCAGAGGAATTTCCAACGCTTCCCCAAATACCTGACGAGGTTGGCATCACGATTACCGCCGAGACGCTTCGAGCGATGATTCCCAAGACGCTCTTTTCCGTGTCGACGGATCAGACACGACCGACCTTGACCGGCGCTCTCCTTCAGGTGACTGAGAGAGATCTGTCTATGGTGGCGACGGACGGGCATCGCCTCTCGCTCGTCAGGGCCCCCATTACCACGGCGAAGGCAGGGGGGGAACTCGAAGCGATCATCCCACGAAAGGCCCTCGCAGAATTAGGAAAGATGCTGAAGGACGAATCAGGAGATGTTCGATTGGTTTCCCTCGATCACCAAGTCGCCTTTGTCCTTGGTGAGAGTCGTTTGATCACTCGGCTGATCGAGGGACAATTTCCCAACTATGAGCAGGTCGTCCCATCCCCGAGTGGCCCCGGGGCGCTCCTCCGTCGGGACGATCTCCTAGGTGCGCTTCGCCGCGCCTCAACCATTGCGGGGGATCGGGCAACACCAACAGTACTTGAGCTCAAGGATGGCCGGCTGCTCATCTCGTGTACGAATATTGACCTCGGCGAAGTAAAAGAGGAGCTTTTAATGGACTACCGGGGTCCAGAGATTACTGTTGGCTTCAACGGCCGATATCTCCTGGACTTTCTGGGTGTAGTCGAGGAGGCCGAGATCTCAATGCATATCCAGGATGCGCTATCACCTGCCCTGTTCGAACCGCAGAAGGGGGAGGGCTTCAACTGCGTCATCATGCCTATGCGCATTTAATCCCTCTGTCCTCCCGCCTCGACGCGTTGTGGGGGGTGATCACGGAGAAGGGCGGGGGGATTTTTTTGGGTTGACCTGGTGTGGAGGGCTCGCTGGCAAGGAGGGTGTGAAGAGGATGGCAGAAGAGCGAGAGGAACTCCAAGAGAGTGTAAGTTACGGCGCGGAGCAGATCAGGGTCCTTGAAGGGTTGGAGGCCGTCCGCAAGCGACCGGCGATGTATATCGGCGGCACCGGCCCGGAGGGGCTTCACCACCTGGTGTATGAGGTGGTGGATAACAGCGTCGATGAGGCGCTGGCAGGCTTCTGCGATCGCATCGAGGTCACCATTCACCTGGATAGCAGCGTGACGGTGGTGGACAACGGCCGCGGAATCCCCGTGGACTTCCACGAGCCGACGGGTCGGCCGGCGGTGGAGGTTGTATTGACTACCCTGCACGCCGGTGGCAAGTTCGACAGTTCCGCCTACAAGGTTGCAGGCGGCCTCCACGGTGTGGGCGTTTCGGTCGTCAATGCCCTCTCCGAGTGGCTCGAGGTGGAGATCTGGCGCGAAGGAAAGAAGTATGCGCAACGCTACGAGCGGGGGAAGCCGACAGGAGAAATCGAGCAGACCGGGAAGGCTCGAAAGAGCGGGACGCGAATTGCGTTCCGTTCAGATAGGGAAATCTTTGCGGACCAAACGTACAGCCTGGATACCCTGAGCAACCGCTTGCGGGAGCTGGCCTTCCTTAATAGGGGGCTCCGGATTATCCTGGCCGACGAACGGGTCCACGAAACCCGGGAATTTCATTATACCGGGGGGATCAAGGCCTTTGTTGAACTGTTGAACGCGAACAAGTCGGTTCTCCACCCCAAACCGATCTATATCGAGGAGACGAAGAACGGGACGATTGTCGAGGTGGCCATCCAGTACAACGACGGCTACGCCGAGACGGTCTTCTCTTTCGCCAACAATATCAATACTCACGACGGGGGCACGCACCTGATCGGCTTCCGATCAGCCCTGACCCGAACCATCAACAGCTATGCCTCAGCTCGAGACCTTCTCAAGAATCTCAAGGCAACCCTCACAGGTGATGACGTCCGGGAAGGGCTGACTGCTGTGATTAGCGCCAAGCTTCAAAATCCCCAGTTCGAGGGGCAGACCAAGGCCCGACTGAACAATCCGGACATGAAAGGTATTGTGGAGACGATCATCAACGAAAAGTTGGGAGAGTTCTTGGAGGAGCACCCTGGCGTCGGCCGCCGGATCGTGGAAAAGGCGGCCGAGGCGGCTCGGGCCAGGGAGGCGGCCCGAAAGGCGAAGGAGCTCGCCCGCCGCAAGGGCCCACTCAATGATGGTGACCTGCCGGGGAAGCTCGCGGACTGCTCTGAAAAGGACGCAGCCCTGTGTGAGCTTTTCCTGGTCGAGGGGGATTCAGCGGGCGGTTCGGCCAAGCAGGGCCGGGATCGGCGGTTTCAGGCCATCCTTCCCCTCCGGGGCAAGATTCTGAACACGGAGCGGGCCCGCATTGACAAAATGCTCTCCTCGGCCGAGATCCGGGTGATGGTCTCGGCCTTGGGAGCGGGGATCGACCCCGAGTTTGACATCGGCAAGCTCCGGTACCATCGGATCATCATCATGACCGATGCCGATGTAGATGGCGAACACATCCGGACCCTGCTTCTGACCTTCTTCTTCCGGCATCTCAGGCAGGTCGTGGAAGACGGGCACCTGTACATTGCCCAACCCCCTCTCTACAAGGTGAAGCGGGGCAAGATCGAGCGGTATCTCAAGGACGATCGAGCGATGGATGAGTTTCTCTTGGAGGCGGCCGCCGATGCATTGAAGGTGCGGGCCGATAAAGAAGGAACGGTGTGGAGCGGACAACGGCTGATCGGGCTCCTTCAAAAGATGACCGCGTGGCAGCAGTGCCGGCGGGTTCTCGAGCGGCGTGGGCGAAACCCTGATGTCGTTGAGGCGCTGATCGAAATCGGCGGCATCGGTCGGGGTGGGCTGAAGGATCAGACGAAGGTTGCGCGGCTGCTCGAGCGACTGCTCAAGACCTTGCGGGCCCAGGGTGAGCGGACCGCGCGGGCGGAAGGGGAGGTCGAGTGGGACGAGGACGAAGAGGCCTATCGCCTGGTGGTCAATCTCGGCGACGGGGGAGCCCAGGGGAATTGCGTCATCGACCAGGGCCTGGTGGGGTCGGTCGAGCATCGGGAGCTTGAGGCGGCGCTGACCACCCTGAAGGGGTTAGGGAAGCCGCCATTCCGGATTGACGTCGACGGGGAGACGGCACAAGTGGCCTCCTGGGGGGAACTCTACGGGACCGCGCTCGCGTTGGCCAAGAAGGGAACAGCGACGCAACGGTACAAGGGCCTCGGCGAGATGAATCCAGAGCAGCTGTGGCAGACCACCATGAACCCGGAGACGCGGACCCTGCTGCGGGTGACTGTGCAGGATGCGTTGGCGGCCGAGCAGATCTTCACCACGTTAATGGGAGAGCAGGTGGAACCGCGGCGACATTTCATCGAGACACACGCACTGGAAGTGACGAACCTGGACGTCTAAAGAAAAGGCACCCTGTGCGTTTACTTTGGAGCAATGGAGCAGCGGAACAAAGTTCGAAGGGAAATGCCCCATTGTGGTTCGACAGGGCCTTGACGGTGAGCTCAGCCGAACCGTTCGATGGTGAGCTCACGGTCGAACCGCTCACCACCCCGAGCCGTTCGAGAGCCTCACGGCCGCGAGGAAGATCGAGGGGCGGTCTGATGTTCTCCTGCTTGATTGTCACAAGATGAAGTGCGTTTGTATCAGCTCTTCGAGGCCCTCGGACCTCAGGCGAGAGAGGGAGGAGGCATGCCAGAAGATCGCATTGAGCAGCCGCGAATCGGCGAGGTGAGGCCCACCGATATCCACGAGGAGATGCGTCGGTCCTACCTCGACTATGCGATGAGCGTCATCGTCGGTCGGGCGCTGCCCGACGTCCGGGATGGGCTCAAGCCGGTGCACCGTCGTGTGCTCTACGCCATGCAGGAGCTCGGGCTGGCCTTCAATCGACCCTATAAAAAGGCGGCCCGGGTGGTGGGAGAGGTGCTGGGGAAGTACCACCCCCATGGCGATACGGCCGTCTACGACACGATCGTCCGCCTGGTCCAGGACTTTTCCATGCGGTACCCGTTGATCGACGGACAGGGAAACTTCGGGTCGGTGGACGGCGACGCACCGGCGGCGATGCGGTACACCGAGGTCCGCCTGGCCAGGCTTGCCCAGGAGATGCTCCGGGACATCGACAAGGAGACGGTGGATTTTGCCCCCAACTTTGACGATACCCTTGAGGAGCCGGCCCTCCTGCCCGCGACCCTCCCGAACCTCTTGGTGAACGGGGCCTCGGGAATCGCCGTCGGGATGGCCACCAATGTCCCCCCCCACAACTTGGGCGAGGTGGTGGATGCGCTCATCCTGCAACTGGAGAACCCGGAGACGCCCTTGGCGAAGCTGATGGCGGTCCTCCCCGGACCCGACTTCCCCACGGCCGCCTTTATCCACGGGAGGGGAGGCATCGAGGAGGCCTACCGGACCGGGCGGGGCCTGATCCAGATGCGAGCCAAGGCGTTCGTGGAGAAGGGGAGAGGGGGACGGGAGAGCATCATCATCTCCGAGCTTCCCTACCAGGTGAATAAGGCGAGGCTGATCGAGCGGATCGCCGAGCTGGTCCGGGATCGAAAGGTCGAAGGGATCGCCGACCTCCGAGACGAGTCGGACCGGGAGGGGATGCGGATCGTCCTGGAACTGAGGAGGGACGAGGCGCCGCAGCCGATCCTGAACAAACTGTACAAGCAGACCCCCATGCAGTCTACCTTTGGCGTCATCATGCTGGGCCTGGTCGACAACCAGCCCAAGGTGTGTACGCTGAAACAGCTTCTCGACTACTTCATTGACCACCGACGGATCGTGGTTATCCGCCGGACCCGATTCGATCTCCGCAAGGCGGAGGAGCGGGCCCATATCCTCGAGGGGTACCGGATCGCCCTGGACCACCTCGACGAGGTCATCACCCTCATCCGCCGCTCGCGAACGGTGGAGGATGCCAGGTCGGGACTGATCCGGCGCTTCAACATGACGCAGGCCCAGGCCCAGGCCATCCTGGATTTACGGCTACAGCGGCTGACGGCGCTCGAGCGGCAAAAGATCCAGGAGGAGTATCAGGAAACGCTGCAGACCATTGCGCGATTGCAGGCCGTCCTGCAGAGCGAAGGACTCATACGGCAGATCATCAAGGAAGAACTGTTGGCATTGAAGGAGGCCTATGGTGATCCCCGGCGGACCGAGATCCTCGAGGAGACCGCAGAGATCAGCCTTGAGGACATGGTGGCCGACGAGGAGATGGTGATTACGATCACCCATGGGGGCTATATCAAACGGAGCCCGCTCACCGTCTACCGCGCCCAGCGGCGTGGCGGGAAAGGGATGACCGGCATGGCCACCAAGGATGAGGATTACGTCGAGCACCTCTTTGTGGCCACCACGCATAGCTATATCCTCCTCTTTACCAACCTTGGCCGGGTCCACTGGCTGAAAGTCCATGAGCTTCCCCAGCTCGGCCGGGCAGCGCGGGGGAAGGCTATTGCCAACTTTCTCCAGCTTCAGTCTGGCGAGCACGTCACCACCTTGATCCCCATCCGCCAGTTCGAGGTTGACCGGTATCTCGTGATGGGGACCAAGCGGGGCGTGGTCAAAAAGACGGAGCTCAACGCCTATGCGCATCCCCGGGCGGGGGGGATCATTGGCCTCTCCCTGGATGAGGGGGACGAGCTGATTGGCGTGGACATGACGAGGGGGACCGAGGAGGTCTTCCTGGGGACCCGCAAGGGGATGGCGATCCGATTCCGGGAGGCGGATGCGCGTTCGATGGGCCGGGCGGCCCGCGGAGTGACGGGGATCAGCCTCGGCCCCGGAGACCACGTGGTGGGAATGGAGATCGTCTCCGAGGGGGCACAGATCCTCACGGTGTGCGAGCGGGGATTCGGCAAGCGGACCGACGTCTCGGAGTACCGGTTGCAGGGCCGAGGCGGCAAGGGGATTATTAACATTCGGGTGACTGACAAAAACGGCCCGGTCGTGGGTATCAAGCAGGTCCGGGAGGAAGACGGAGTCATGATGATCTCCCAGGAGGGAAAGATCACTCGCCTCCATGTGAGGGATATTCGCGATACGGGTCGGGCTGCGCAGGGGGTCCGGCTCCAAGGCCTGGAGGCCGGGGACCGCGTGGCTGCGGTGACCACCCTGGTGCTTGAGGAGGATGAGGCCGCCGAAGGGGGGCCGGAGCTTGTCGAAGGCGAGCCGGAGCCAGGCACCCCTAGCGACGAGTGAGGGGTCGGGCAGTGCTGGACGTCAAGTTCATCCGGGACAATGCGGGCCTCATCCGGGAGAAGCTCCTCCAGCGAGGAACAGAGTTCGACCTGGAGAGGCTCTTAAAGCTCGACGCCGAGCGGCGGCGGCTACTGGTCGATGTCGAACAATGGCGGCGAAAAAAAAAGCTGCTCTCTCAGCAGGTCCGCGAGACCCGGGCAAGCGAAGCTGGCGGGGATGACGCGGCCGGGCTGATGACGCGCAGCCGGGAAATCTCGATCGCACTGAAGGAGAGCGAAGATCGGCTTCAGGTCATCGAAGACGAAGTACAGAACCTGCTGCTCCTAATTCCGAACACACCCCACGCCTCCGTCCCTGTTGGACGGAACCCAGAAGAAAACGTCGAGGTCCGTCGCTGGGGGACGCTGCGAGCCTTCGATTATGAGCCGAGACCTCACTGGGAGATCGGCGAGGACCTCGGGATTCTGGATCTCGCTCGGGCCGCCAGGCTCGCCGGAGCGCGCTTCCCCCTCTTGAAAGGAGAGGGAGCCCTCTTGGAGCGAGCCCTCATCAACTTCATGCTCGATCTGCATGTACGGGAGCACGGCTACACCGAGGTCTTTCCCCCGCTGTTGGTGAGCGGGGAAAGCATGACCGCGACCGGGCAGCTTCCAAAATTTTCTCAAGAACTCTTCAAAACCGCGGACGATCCCTACTGGCTTATTCCCACGGCGGAGGTCTCGGTCACCAACATCCACCGGGAGGAGATCCTGGAATCCGGAACGTTGCCGCTGAGCTATGTGGCGTATACGCCCTGCTTCCGGCGGGAGGCAGGCTCGTATGGGAAGGACACGCGGGGCATTATTCGGCAACACCAGTTCAACAAAGTCGAGCTGGTGAAGTTTGCTGAGCCGGCGAAATCATATGAGGCGTTGGAGCAACTGACGGCTGATGCCGAAGAGATCTTGAAGCAACTAGGCCTTCCCTACCGAATGGTGGTGCTCTGCACGGGCGATTTGGGCTTTGCGGCTTCCAAGACTTACGATCTCGAGGTGTGGTTTCCCAGCCAGACGGTCTACCGGGAGGTCTCTTCCTGCAGCAATTTCGAGGACTTTCAGGCTCGGCGGGCCGGCATTCGGTACCGCGCTGGGCCAGGGGCAAAGGCGCAGTTTGTTCATACGTTGAACGGCTCGGGTCTCGCTATCGGCCGGACCTGGGCGGCCATCCTCGAGAACTACCAGGAGGCCGATGGCAGCGTGACGATCCCCGAAGTCCTCAGGCCGTACATGCGCGGCCTGGAGAAAATCGAACCCCACTAGATCCCGAATCGTTCATAGTTCAGAGTTCATGGTTCATGGTAAGATAGGCGCGATGGGTTTATGCTCTGGACTCTGAACCCTCAACCCTGAACGCTGAACCGACGGAGGGGTGGCCGAGTCTGGCTGAAGGCGGCGGTCTTGAAAACCGTTAGGCGAAGAGCCTCGTGGGTTCGAATCCTACCCCCTCCGCCAAGTAATCCCGCCCCGCGGGATCATAGCCCAGAGTTGAGAGTCAAGAGTCTATAGTAAGACGGAGATATTATTTTTCCTGGTTTGATCTCTGAACCCTAGACTCTCAACCCTCGACTGACTGCACGGAGAGGTGGCCGAGTCCGGCTTAAGGCAGCCGCCTGCTAAGCGGTTGTAGGGTGATGAGCCCTACCCCGGGTTCGAATCCCGGCCTCTCCGCCAAGCAATCCCGCTGTGCATGATTGCGTTGAGAGTTGATAGCTCAGAGTTGAGAGTCCGAACAAAGTCTTATTCTCATTTTCGCTCTTTCCGAACTCTCAACTCTAAGCGATACAGGGCGCCCATAGCTCAGATGGATAGAGCGACGGACTACGAATCCGTAGGTCAGAGGTTCGAATCCTCTTGGGCGCACCACTAAATCTACTGCCGTACTCGGGCGCGCATCATGTCGGTAGCATCGTGGTAGCAGGGTCTAGGAAGCACCTGATCTTCTTGGGGTCGTCGAGGGGCATCTGATTGCCAATTAGCGGGTCAGACGTTCAACAATCGGACATTTTTCGTACAGGGGATAAATTACAGTGTATTTTTAGGCGGTTAGCTCGGACCATTTGATCGCCAATCAAAGGGAATTTTGGGGATCTGGCAGGCGAGAAGAGGACCAGGGTCTGCCAGCGGCCTGTTGGTTCTTGGCTCTCTAACGGTTTAGCTCACTGGCGCCAGTGATTGGCGCCTGTGTTGCCTCACCGGTGGCCGCCCTTACCTCCCGCCAGGCCGAGCTGTTGAAAACATTGACGATGACCGCTGGTCCGATCTTTGCAACTCCGTGAGATTATGGACAGTCTTGGAATTCTGAACGCCATCGGGGTCACTGGGGCGGGAAAGGGAAGATTGATAACATGGTGACCTCTGTTCATCACTTCCGAAGGGTGTCCAGTATTATCGGAATCCTGTCAGTTGTGTGGACGCTCACATGCACTCCGCACGTCTTCGCTCTCACTACCCAAGAGATTGAGCAAATCGTCGAGCAGTTCTACCCGCAGCGCCTGATTGATGAGTCGGAGGCAGATTTCCAGAAAGGGGGACCTGCACCGTTTAGAGCAAGGGCTTTTCAGGTTGGCGATCTCGACGGGATCGGTACTGACAACTACATTGTTGCGGCCTACACGAACGGCTTCTCAGCTGCCATACGGGTCTTAAAGTTACAAAACGACACTGCGGCGCTGGTTTTCGAGCCAAACCTTCCACTGCTCGATGGTATCTACCCGGCAGTGGAACTAGTCGATATCGAAAATGACGGTCGGCCCGAGGTCGCCGTTCACTTCAGCTCCCCGAGAGGAACCCTCACAGATTGGGTCTTCAGATGGACCGAGATGGAGTTGAGCCTAATTGGACCCGCCTCGGTAAATCAGCACGGGGACGTGTTCACGCGCCTATTCGAGTCCAGCTTCTTTGACGTGGACGGGGATGGCGTGCTGGAAATCGTGCAGGGTCCTATGAAGGCGACAGAAGTCTATAGCTTTGATGGCCAGAACTTCACCTTAACCAAATCCTTGGTTTTTTCGAGACGTTCTTTCGTTTCACAACGGCCCCTGTCGTGGATACGAGAAAATTTGAAGTCCAGAGCCCAGGGGATGGCTTTATCTTAACCATTATCAACGGCAACCGCGAGGGGAGTAATCGCGTCAGCAGCGGCACCATCAAGCTCAACGGCGTGGTCGTCCTAACTCCCGACGACTTGAACCAGCAAGTACGCAAGGTCGTCCGCCAAGTCACGGTCCTAGCCGAGAACGTGCTTGAGGCGGAACTCGCGGGCAAACCCACCGGCCAGGTCCTCATCACCGTCGAACCTCCCCCGCCAAGTTAAATTCATCTCCCTCTGATGAGGAGGGGACAGCACTCCCGGAAGGCGCCCCTCCAATCCCATTCCTTCAGTCATTCAGGTTTCGTCGTGTCCTCCTCCTTTCGGAGACGACCGTCAGAATTCGTGCGTTTGGTCCCACACTTGCACAGGAGCTGTGGGGATATGTTCAATGTCAGTAGGGGCAATAAGATGGACGTTCGTCAAATGAAGCCCATATCTTTGCGATCCGCTGGGCTAGTCTTCCTACTCCTTGTCATTGTGAGCTACGCCGGTCACAGTCTGGCCCAACTGGAATCTACTTCTCTGCAAATCATGTCCCCTGTGGACGGTGCCATCGTTTCACCAGGACAGAATGTCTCGATAATCGTTCAGGTAGCGGACGGTACTTCTTTTGATATCATTCAAGTCCTTGGTGAAGACCTTGGAATGTCCCTCCCCAAAGCCGATCCGCCTTTTGAGTTCACGCTCGTTGTCCCCAATCGTATTATTGGGCCCAAGAAGATCAGGGCGCTTGGCAAGAGTGATGGGAGTTTTGTTTTTTCGGCACCGGTGACTATTCATATAGAGCCCGCAGCCACGCTAACCGAACTGAACGTAAGTCCGACAGGGATCCTTTTTGAGGCACAGGGCGACGACCAGCCTATTAGGGTGATTGGGACTTTCGACGACGGTTCCATCTTAACCATCACTAAATCCTTGCAGACAAGCTTTACTTCCAATGATCCTAGTGTAGCAACGGTCGACAGTGCAGGCCTCGTGACGGCAGTGGGTTCTGCCCCTCCTGGGATCGCTGAACTCACCACTGAAATCGTGGTGACCTATGGGAGTCAATCGGTAGTGGTCCCAGTCACTCTTCGTCTTTCCGACAATGTGACAGGCTCAAGGCGTTGATGCGGTGAGCGCCTATGCGTTGGCCATTTTTCGGTTCGGTACCGTCGTTTACAGTCTTTCCCTGCAATCGAAGGCCGCGCGAGAGAGGTCCGGTTAGGGAAAACACGGGGCTCGGGGTCCACTTCTATCCCCCCTTTTCCTTGGTTGATTTCCTTGGTTGGTTCTATTGGCCTAGCTTCTTTCTGTCCGAGATTTGTGGAAGAACTCCCGCCGATCCAACGAGGCCTACCCCGACAAGCCTAAGCGAAAGGCGTTAGGGTTTTTGGGTTTCGTTGTCGTAGATTGGCCTCTGTCCCTGGTGGGCTTTGTTTCGTAATCAGCAGGTCAGGAGTTCAACCCTCCTCGCCGGCTCCAGGGAATTTCCGCGGTTAAGTCCTTCCAGAGAGTCTTGTATCCCCTAATTGGAACCGTCTGATTAGCAATTACCAGGTGAGAGGTTCGAATCCCTCAGGGTGCGGGCGTTTTCCCTTCTTGTTATGTCTGGCCATAACTGGCTCAATCAGAGCTCATAGTCGCCCTCAAAGTCGAGAATGAACTCGCCCCGTCGTTCCCCGGGTGTGATCTTAAACGTACCCTCTCCCTTGATGCCAGCCAGCTTGCCCAATCCGTCGTAGGTCTTCCACGTGCCCGTGCTGATTTTGGTTTTGCCGTCCCGCTGGCCTTCAAAGCGGCTGTATACCGAACCATACTTGAAGTTGGCCATAACATAACCCTGCATAGGACCTGAGCCCTTGGTCCGGTCATGGAAGGTGACACTACGGCGCGAGACGAACTCGCCGGCCACTCCCACGTCGAGCTCCCCAATGGGCTCCCCCTCCATTTCAGTTAGCGTCAGGGTGTGCCCGGGCTTGTCATGAACCTGGAGCGATTCTGTCCTGGTAATCCGAAGTAGATACTTGTTCTTTCGTTTCTTACGTTTCATCCTTCTCTCCTTTCATCTCTTAATAGCAACCCTAACCCACAAGCCCCATGACGGGCCGTGCTCCGCCTGAGAAGGCGTCTGACTGTCTGGTGCGCCAACAATTGTGCCGGAGGTGGGCTATGAGCTATGCCTACCCCGGTTCCATCCTTACCTCTCCTGCTGAGGGCTTAAGTATCCTCCGCTAGGCGAGGGGCGTCAAGGG
>JABAOH010033516.1_pt4 | contig 56829 bp, 44 predicted proteins | sample 7062181 | NCBI WGS metagenome assembly JABAOH01 (sample SAMN14538630, study PRJNA623070) | marine sediment metagenome | biome: marine biome [ENVO:00000428]; feature: marine pelagic biome [ENVO:01000023]; material: deep marine sediment [ENVO:00002113]; isolation source: pool of 5 deep marine... | reverse complement strand
CCTCTTCCCGAGGTGGAGCACGAGTGGGCGATCGCGCAGAGCGAGTGGTACGTGTCCGAGCCCGGCCTCAACGGGCTGGCCGACTTCGATCGGGACGCCCTGTTCGTGGAGGAGCCCCGCTACGTGACCTTCAACGGCCGCACCGACGCCCTCATCGGCGGCAACGCCCTCACGATGAACGTGGGGGAGCGGGCCCGCTTCTTCATGGTCAACGAAGGGCTCAACCTGGACTCGAACTTCCATCCCATCGGCTCCCACTGGGATCTCGTCTATCCGGAGGCGGCCACCCACCAGGCCAACCGGGCCATCCGCGGGTCGCAGTCGACTCTGGTGGTGGCCGGGGGTGGCACGGTGGCCGAGCTGGAGGGGATGGTGCCGTCGACCATCATCCTGGTCGACCACGCCCTGGTGCGGACCTTCTACAAGGGAGCCATCGGCCTGGTGGAGGTGGAAGGCGCCGAGCAGCCGGAGATCTTCTCGGTGCCGTCTCCGGCGGCCGGTGACGACACCACCGGCACCACCGCCCCGCCGGCCGAGGCCGGCGCCGAGGTCAGCATCCCCGAGGGCGCCTTCGACCCGGCCAACGCCGACAACGCCTACAGCCCGCTGGAGCTGACGGTGCCGGTCGGCACCACGGTGGTGTGGACCAACGACGACGCCATCGCCCACACGGTGACGTCGGGAACCTCGGACGGCAGCCGCGGCAGCGCCGACGGCATCTTCGACTCGGGCTTCATGAACACCGGAGACACCTTCTCCTACACCTTCGATGAGCCCGGCGAGTTCCCCTACTTCTGCCTCCCCCACCCCTGGATGATCGGCAAGGTGATCGTCGAAAGCTGACCCCCGCGCCTGCGCCTGCAGGGAAGTGGCCCGGGCTCCGGCCCGGGCCACTTCTTCCTACCGTCTGGGGTGCCCCCGCGCGACAGGTCGGCGATGATGGGTGAGAAAGGTGTTGACTCTCCAGCTACTCGAGACCCCACACTGGTGGTGAAGGCCTTCGGAGAAGGTAAAGCCTTCGAAGAGCAGGAAAGCGGAGGTGTCCCCGTGTACCGGATCGGCGAGTTCTCCAAGCTGTGCCTCGTTCCCGTATCTGCCATCCGTTACTGGGCAGACATCGGGCTGCTCCCACCGGGGTGGGTCGATCCCGATTCGGGATACCGCTACTACTCGGCCGACCAGCTGCCTCGACTCAACCGGGTGCTCGCTCTCAAGGACCTTGATCTCTCGTTGGACGAGATCAAAGCGGTGCTGGATGAGGGGCTGAGCCCGGCGGAGCTGCGGGGGATGCTGCGACTCAAGCAAGCCGAGATCGGGTCCCGGCTCCAGGAGGAGCAAGCACGCCTGGAACGCGTCGAGGCGCGCCTCCGCCTGATCGAGAAGGAGGGTGTGATGCCGGAGACCGAAGTGGTGCTGAAGGAGGTGGAGCCGATCGCCGGCCTGGCGATGCGGGACGTGCTGCCGGCCACCGACGCCTTCGCCGAGTTCATCGGTGACGGCTTCGCCGCGCTGGGGATCGGTGGTATCCAGGTGGCGGGTCCCCCGATGGTGATCTACCACGACGAGGAGTTCACCGGGACCGACATCGACGTCGAGATGGTGTACCCGGTGGGTGCCGAGGTCAAGGGGCCGGTGGCAACCCCCGCCGGGAGGAAGCTCGAGAACCGCACCGTCCCCGCCGGGACGTGTGGGGTGATCGTGCACACCGGACCGTACGAGCGACTGCACGAGGCGTATCAGACCCTCGCCACCTGGGTGGATTCGCAGGGCTACCGGGTGAGCGGACCGCCCCAAGAGCGGTACCTGACCGGTCCCGAGGACCCCGGTCCCAACGTGACCGAGATCCGCATGCCGGTCGAGAAGGCATAAGGCAACCACCGCCCGGGTCGCCGTCACGGCGGCCCGGGCATCTTTTTCGGCATGAGGAGGCGCCCCGCGGCGTTGGAAAAGGGCGATGCAGGTCACCCGTCTCAACCATGCCGTCCTCTTCGTGGGTGACCTCGACCGTGCCGTCGCCTTCTACACCGACGTGTTCGGCTTCGAGGTGATTGCCCGCGAGCCCCGGGCCAACGCCGCCTTCCTGCGGGCAGCGGCGTCGGGCAACCACCACGATCTCGGGCTGTTCGGGCTCGGACCCGCCGCGCTCCCCAAAGTGCGCGGCAGCGTGGGCCTCTACCACCTCGCCTGGCAGGTCGACACGATCGACGACCTCGCCGATGCCCGCAGCCGGCTCGTCGCGGCCGGAGCGCTCACCGGTGAGTCGTCCCACGGCGCCACCAAGAGCGTCTACGGGGTCGATCCCGACGGCAACGAGTTCGAGGTGATGTGGCTGCTGCCGCGCGACGCCTGGGGCGAGCACGAGCACCAGGCGATCGTGGAGCCGCTCGATCTCGCCGCCGAGATCGAGCGCTGGTCGGGAGTCCCCACCGGATGAGGTTTGGCCTCGTCCTCGGCGCCGGAGGGGCCACCGGCTGGGTGTTCCACACTGGCGTGCTCCGCACCCTGCAGCACGACCGCGGCCTGCATCCCGCCGACGCCGACGTGATCGTCGGGACGTCGGCAGGCTCGGTCGTGGCGGCCGCCGTTCGGGCCGGTCTCACGGTCGACGAGATCTTCGAGGCAGTGACCGCTCCACCGTCGCCGGAGCAGCGGGCGGCGATGAAGGCCGAGCTGAAGGCGGCCCGCAAGACGCTGAGGCCGCTGTCGCCCCGGCTGGTGCGCCATCTGCTGCCGGGCGGCAAGGGGGCGGCGCTCGCCATGGCCGGCCTGCTCCCCCCGGGCTGGTTCTCCACGGGCTGGCTCGAGTTCTTCCCCGGCATGGATCGATTCGACGCCTGGCCTCACGGCCTGTGGATCCCGGCGGTGCGAGCCGCCGACGGAGAGGTCGTCGTCTTCGGACGGGATCGCCGCGATGTCCCGGTGCACGTGGCGGTCGAGGCATCCTCGGCGGTCCCCGGCATGTTCCGGCCGCGGCTCGTCGACGGTACCGCCTTCGTCGACGGTGGCGTGGCCTCCTCGACCCACGCCGGCCTCCTGCTCGACGCCGGGGCCGAGCTGGCGGTGATCTCCGCGCCGATGAGCAAGCCCTCGTCACGGCTGTTTGCGCGCCACGCCCGGCGCCGTCTCGCGGCGGAGGTGGCCGCGCTGCGAGAAGCGGGAATCGAGACCATCGTGGTGGCGCCATCCGCCGCCGCCGTGGCGGCGGCACGGGGGTTTCCGCGCCGCAACCCCGAAGCCGCTCCCGTCATCGTGAGCCACGCCGTCGCGGCCACCCGCCTCGCCTTCGCCGCCGCCTGATCCGGCCGACCCGCTGGCGCCGCCGACGCCGCGTTACGCATCGCAGCCGGGGTACGGGCACAGCGGCCGGTGGATCGCCGCGGGAGCGGGTTCCGCTACCGCAGATGAGTGTCGGCGATGCGCTGCACGGTGTGCAACGAGCGCTGGGTGGTGAGCACGCCCAGCATGCGGACGACCCGGTCCTCACTGTGGTCCGAGTCGCCACGCGGGCCTACATGCCACCAGAACACCTCGCGGCCGATCACGGCGAGACGATCGGACCCTGAGGCGGTCGCCTCGAGGGCGCGCGCCGCCTGGGGTTGGGGCACAGCGGCGAGCAACGAAACCTCGACGCGCCCTTCATCCCCGGCGGTGGGGAAGGCGTCACGGTCGGCGACTGCGATCACCTCGGCGGCCGTCCTGAGGAAGGCCGGAACCTCGAATCCGAGCGCGGCTTGCAGGGCGGCCTCGATTCTGGGACCGAGGTGGGCATCGTCGTCGGTGTCGAAGATGACGTTGCCCGAGGCGATGAACGTGGCCACGTTGTCAAAGCCGAGCGCTTCGAACACGGCACGAAGCCGCGCCATCTTGACGTGTCGCGGCGGCGTGTTGATCGCCCTCAGGAACGCCACGTATCGGGTCATGGCCGCCGGCTGAGCGGGACGGGGAAGGCGGCTTGCATGCGCCGCGACGGTAGTCGGGCCGGTTGCCGCCCGGCATCTCCCCCCTCCCCGAGCCTTCCTGGGCGCGATCCTTCCCGAGGCTGTGAAGCGCCCGTGACTCGAGATCGTGGCGTGCGCCTCGGCAGCACCGACGGCGGATAGGCTGGTAGACGCCGTCACGTTGGCGAGCCGGTGAAACGTCACATGGTCTGCCGGAACTCCCGCGGCCGTCGCCGCGGCACGAGACGCGGCGCTCCTGCTGCGGCGACCCTCCTCACCCTGATCGTCCTGCTCGTTGCGTGCACCACGACTCCGCCGTCACCCACCTCCACGATTGCAGGTACCTCCTCAACCGTGGAGGGGGGCGCGGCAACGACCACGACGTCCGGTGGGCTCCTCCCCACAGCCGACGCGTCGCCACAGCTGGCCCCGCTGGCCGGTCTGGGCTTTGCCGACTTCCTCGAAGCCTCCTACGAGCTGCTCCTGGTCCGCGACCCCGAATTCGTCACCGAACTCGGCATCGCCGACACCCTGGGAAGCGGCAATGGAAGGCTCAACGACCTCTCCCTGGCTTTCACGGCCGAAACCCAGGCCCTCGAGAGGGGCATCCTCGACCAACTTCGCCGCTTCGACCGGGCCTCGCTGACCTCGGAAGAGGGGCTCACCTACGACGCGTACGAGTGGTACCTCGACCACCAAGTGCGGGGCCATGCCTTCACGTTTCACGACTATCCGGTGCATCACTTCATTGGGAGCTACAACGACGAGCTGATTCGCCTCCTCACCGAGATACACCCGCTGGACACTGTCGAAGACGCCGAGGACTATGTGTCGCGGCTTTCGGAGATCAGCCGCCAGGTCGACCAGCTCATCGAACGGCTGGAGGTGAGTGAGTCGATGGGGATCGTCCAGCCCGAATTCGTGCTGACGGCGGCGATCGGACGGCTGCGCGAAGAGATCGGCGGCGCCGACCGCCTGGCACCCGAATTTCTGCCCCTGTACCGATCGCTCGCGGAGCGGCTCCCCGCGGTGGCAGGGCTCTCGAGCCAGCGCCGCGATGAGATTCTCGCCGCCGCCGCGGCGGCGATCGAACAATCCTTCATTCCGGCTTGGAATCGCCTCACCGAACACCTCGAGGCCGCGCTACCCCTCGCATCGCCCGAACCGGGCTTGGCGAGACTGCCGAGCGGGGATGCCTACTACGCCCACCTGCTCCACGGCCACACCTCCACGCCACTCACAGCGGAGGAGATCCACGAGATCGGACTGCGCGAAGTGGAGCGAGTGACCGGGGAGATCCTCGCCGCCGGCGCGGCGGCGGGATATCCGTCGACGGCCGGCGTCGGCGACATCCTGCGCCGCGCCGCCGAAGACTCGGGCTTCTTCAACGGTGCGACACAGGCCGGCGAGGCGGAGATTCTCGCCTATTACGACCAACTCTTCAGCACGGTCGAGAGTCGCATGGACCCCATCTTCGGGCGAGCCCCTGATGCGGACTTCATCGTGGTTCCGGAGCCGGTGGGAGGGGGCGGCTTCTACGTCCCGGCGTCGGTCGACGGGAGCAGGCCCGGTGCCTTCCACGCCGGCACCGGTGGCCGCGTCCCTCGCTACATCCTCCCCACCATCGCCTACCACGAGGGGGTGCCCGGGCATCACTATCAGATCGCCCTGGCCCAGGAGCTGGACCTCCCCTCGTTGCGCAGATTCATCCAGCACAACGGCTTTGTCGAAGGCTGGGCACTCTACGCGGAGCGCCTGGCCTATGACATGGGGCTCTACACCGACGATCCCTATGGGAACATCGGCCGCCTCGAGTTGGAGCTCCTCCGAGCGGTGCGGTTGGTCGCCGATACTGGGATCCATGCTCTGAGCTGGAGCCGGGACGAGGCACGCCAATACCTCGCTACCGCCCTCGGCGGCCCGAGATGGAACCACGAGGCGGAACGCTATGTCGTGCTTCCCGGGCAGGCGACGGGCTACATGATCGGACTGCTCGAGATCCTCCACTTGCGGGAGGCCGCCGAACAAACGCTCGGTGACGCCTTCGACCTGTCTGCCTTCCATGATGCCGTGCTCGGGCACGGCAGCCTCCCCCTCGAGATCCTGGGCCCGACCGTGGAGCGAGAGCTGCTGGCCCCGTAGCATGCGGCGGTGGCATCGGCCGCCGGAAGGCGGAAGCCGGCCGCCGCAGGGAGTTACCCGACGAGCGCCGCGGACCCTGCTCTCAGTCCGACTGCTGAGCGAAGTCGATCAGCCAATCGCCGTCGACGAACCGGAATCCCATCCGGATGCGCCTCGTCCCGAGGGGTTCCTTCATTTCGAGGAACATTTCCGCCGTGTCGGGACCCAGCATCACTGGTGGACTCAGTTCTGTCACGCCGAGAGTGACTCCGAACACGCTGATCTGATTCACCTCCGAGCGGATGGTCTCTTCCCGTTCCGCCCGGTACCCGGGCTCGAGGAAGGAGAGCACCCGATCGGCGTCGTAGGCGTTGAAGGCCTCCCAGTAGGCGAAGGCCAGGTTCCGCAGTTCGGCGGCGTCGCCGTCGACGGGTGCCGCAGCGCCGGGGGTAGTTGACGGACCGGCAGACGTCGGCGCAAGGTTCGTCGCCGCCGGCTCGCTTTCCTCCGAACCCCCGCACGAGGAGATCAGGACGAGGGTGGCCAGCATCACCGCAAGACGGCGCACCACTTCCCCCTCGCTAGCGTTGCCGAGCAGCCTACGCGGCCGCGCGAATGGCTGCTTCGGGCCCGGCGAGCGAAAGCCGGCCTGCTGGCAAGGCAACGACCGGTACTCCTGACCTCCTCGGAATACTGTTGGTCTCTCGGACCGCGAGACCGGGGGGGCCGTTGCCCGTGCCTCGCGTGCCGGGAACGTGCGAACCGCACGATGCACTGGTATCTTCACATGGTCCGGCGGGGCCCGGAGCCAGGCGCTGTCGAGCCACCGGCCGCCGCCAGCGGTCGGATGCGGGGCAGGTGCCAGCCGCGCTGGTGGCGGTATCCGTTTCCGCCGGGATTGCCTGGCGTGGTAGGCCGGCAACCAGGGAGCTGCAGATGCGCCGCGGTCGGAGTCGGATCGAGAGGCACTTGAAGACCTTCGAGCGCAACGCGGCCTCCGCCGAGCGCGCCGGCCTGTTGCGCATCCGGGTGGAAGACGTTCTCCTCGCCGGCGACACGGTCACCATCGACGGGCGCAAGCTGATCAATTTCGGGTCGTGCGCCTACCTCGGCCTCAACACCGATCCCCGGCTCAAGGCCGGCGCCATAGGAGCCATCAAGCGCTTGGGCCCGGTCTTCTCCTCGTCGACCGTCTACACGTCTGCCGACCTCTACACCCACCTCGAGGACGCCCTGGTGCGAATATTGAACGCAGCAGTAGTGGTGCCTACCACCACTACTCTCGGCCACCTCGGCGCCCTCCCGGTCCTCGTCGGGCGGGGCGACGCCGTGGTAATCGACATGCAGGCCCATGAGTCACTGCATCTGGCCACCGGCGTCCTCATGGGTCAAGGAACCCCGGTGAAGCGTATCCGCCACAACGACCTGGAGGCGTTCGACACGGCCGTGGCGGCACTGGCCGAGACCCACGAGCGGGTGTGGTACCTCGCCGACGGGATCTACTCCATGTTCGGCGACGTGGCGCCGGTCCAGGCGATCCACGATCGATTCGATCGCTTCGAGAATCTCCACGTCTACTACGACGACGCCCACGGGTTCGGGTGGCAGGGAGCACACGGTCGAGGCCACGTCCTCTCGCAAGTGCCGTGGCACCAGCGCATGGTGGTCTCGGCCTCGCTGTCGAAGTCCTTCGGAAGTGGCGGCGCGGTGATCGCCTTTGGGAATCCCCACCTTGCGCGCCGCGTGCTGATCACCGGCGGCACGTTCACCTTCTCGGGCCCGCTCCATCCGGCGGAGCTGGGTGCGGCGGTGGTGTCGGCAGCCATCCATCTCTCCGACGAGCACGCCGAGCGCCGCGCTCGCCTGCTCGATCACATCGCGCTCGTGACCCGACTCGTCGATCAGTACTCGCTTCCGGTGCCGGCCCGGGACGTGAGCCCCATCTGGTTCGTCGACGTCGGGGAACACTGGCGGGCGGTCGAGCTGGGCGTTCGCATGATGAAGGCTGGCTTCTACCTCAACATCTCGTCGTATCCGGCGGTACCCCGCGGGCACAGCGGACTGCGCTTCACGAACACCCTCTTCCAATCGAGCGACCAGATCGAGAGCATGCTCCATCACCTCGCGCGCCACCTGCATGAGGTGAACGAGCTCGAAGAGATCACCATCGACCTCACCGCCGAGGAGGAAGTACCGGCGCGTCGCGCCTGAGGCGAAAGCCGATCGCGAGATAGTGGGTTCATCCGGCTTCTCGGCGTGCCGATATGGGTAAAAGATGGCTGGTATCGAGTCACTGCTGCCCGGCCCCGTCAGGTCGTGGACGCGAACCCAACGGTTTGGGTTGGTGGTACTGGCCGTGCTGGCGCTTGGTGCCCTGGGCACCATTCTCGCGCCTGCGGCAGCCGACACGATCGGCCCGCTGAGCGTCATGATCGGCCAGGGAGCGGCCTCCTTCTTGATCCTCTCCGGATCCAGGTCCCTGACCGGGCGGGAGCGCGTGGCGTGGCGCCTCATGGGGGCTGCTTTCGGCACCGGCGCCGCCGGGGTCCTGGCGGTTGGTGTCGCTGCGTCGGTCACCGGTTCGGTCCCCGCCTATAGCGCGCTCGACTTCATCTTCGTCACCGGCTATGCGCTGGCGCTCGCCGGGTTCGGCTCCCTTCCCGGCACCACGGGCGACTGGGCGCAGCGGGCTCGCTTGGGACTGGACGGCGTGATCGGAGCCGTCGCACTGGCCATGCTGCTGTGGGTCGGGCTCGTGGAGACCATCGTGTCCCAGTTCCGGACGGCGCCGATGCTGGACCGCGTGGTGGGAACCGCCTATCCCGTCCTCGACGTCACTGCGCTGGTGATGATCATGGTGGTGACGGTGCGTCGCAGCGCCGCGCGCTTCGATCTCAGGCTGGTCATGCTGGGCCTCGGCTTCGTCACCCAGGCGGTCGCCGACCTCACCTTTCTTCTCTCGGGAGTAGGCAAGACCTTCGAGGAGGCAAACCCCATCTACCCGCTCTTCATCGCCACGACGGTGTTCTGGGTGTCCGCCGGAATCCTCCTCCAGCGGCGCTCTCCGCTCCGGGAGTACCCCGACCGAAAGCCCCGGTGGTGGTTCCTGGTGGCTCCCTACGGTGCCGCCACGGTGATGTTTGCCCTGCTGCTGTCCCACCTCGTCAGCTCTGAGCTGCGCCTCAGCAGCCGGGTGCTGCTCGGTGGAGCCCTCGTGGTGGTGGTGCTCGCCATCGCCCGCCAGGGCCTCGCCATCCGCGAGCAGGTGGCGGTGATCGAACTCGAGAGGACGGCCTTGGTGTCTTCGATCTCTCACGAGCTGCGCACCCCGCTCACCTCGATCGTGGGCTTTCTGAGCATCCTCTGCGAGAACCGCCACGGCCTCGACCCGGACGAGCGGGCCGAAATGACCGCGATCGCCCACGACCAGGCCCACCACATGGCCCGTATCGTCTCCGACCTCATCACTCTGGCGCGTGGCGACCCCGACGCGTTCACTCTCGAGATCGACGAGGTCGACATGGAGTCGATGACCACGAAGGCCCTGGCCAGCGTCAAGACAGCCGAGCCTGTCGAGGTCCGGTTGACTCCGGGTCTCCGGGCCCACGTCGACCCGGGCCGCATCCGGCAGGTGGTGGTCAATCTCGTCAACAACGCGGTGCGCTACGGCGGCGAGCGGCAGCTCGTCGTCGTCCGAAACGAGAAGTCGGATCTCATCATCGCGGTACACGATTCCGGTCCCGGCGTGCCCCGCAAGCATGAGCTGACCATCTGGGACCGTTTCGAGCGCGGGTCTCACCGCCTCAACTCCGCCATCCCCGGCAGCGGCGTCGGCCTCGCCATCGTCAAGGCCATCGCCGTGGCCCACGGCGGCTCGGTCGGCTATCGGGACTCCGAATACCTCGGCGGCGCCTGTTTCTGGATTCGGCTGCCGGGAAGAGCGAAGGAAGCGCAGCCGCCAAGGCAGGAAGCTGCGAGTGAAGGTGCGGCGATCCTCAGTGACGTCCCCACCGCCGAGGGGGGCTGAGGTTCCCACGCCCTTTCACGGCGCCGTCCGTTTCTTCGCGCGGCAGTCGCTGGCAGCGAGCTGACGAGCGCCGCCCGCGACACCCCGGGGCTGCGAGTCGAGCCAGGCGGTGGCGGGCTCCGACAGCCGGTGAATCCGCGGGTCTCCAGCGCTGGTACGGGGGTGATCGCGGCTGCGGCCTACGATGGCGAGAGCCGGTCTAGGTGAGAGGAGCGCCACGGTGCGGGAGCAGGGATGAGCGGGCGACGTGACTCCCCCCGCCGGTTCCGTAACGCCTGCCGGAAAGGGCAGGCGACCGGAGGCACGGCGGGGATAGCGTCCGGATTCGCCCAGGCCAACTTCGTAGCGCTTCCCCAGGCGCTGGCGTTCGACTTCCTCGGCTTTTGCATCCGGAACCCAGATCCCTGCCCGGTGCTGGACGTAACGGAGCCGGGAAACCCAGAGCCGCGCGCCGCCGCACCCGGGGCCGACCTGCGGAGCGACCTCCCGGCCTACGTCGTGTACCGCCACGGCGAGGTCGCCGAGCAGGTGACAGATGTCGGCGCGTACTGGCGGGAGGATCTGGTGGGGGTGCTGCTGGGCTGCTCTTTCACTTTCGACCAGGCGCTGCAGGCGGCCGGGCTTCCCGTGCGTCACATCGAGGATGGCCGCATCGTTCCCATGTATCGGACGACCGTCGCCTGCAATCCGTACGGTTCCTTCACGGCACCCCTGGTCGTCTCGATGCGACCGATGCGGCCTGAGCAGGTGGAGCGCGCTCGCGAGGTCACCTCGCGATTCCGCCGCGCCCATGGTGCTCCTGTGTCCGTAGGCGATCCGGAGGCGCTCGGCATCGACCGTCTCGACGTGCCCGACTACGGCGACCCGCCTCGGCTCGAGCCCGGCGAGATCCCGGTGTTCTGGGCATGTGGAGTGACCTCGCAGGAGGCGATCCGAGCCCGCAAACCCGACCTCGCCATCACCCACGCTCCCGGTCACATGTTCGTCACCGATCTGCCCGCGCTTCCCTGACGCCCTGGTCCGGGCCGCACCGCCTGGCTTCCGTCAGGACGCGGCGGACCAGACGAGCGGCCGCCGCGACCAGGGACGCTTTCTCGGAGAAGACGCATGGCAGGGATGTGTAGGGTCGGTGGTGACGCCGCGACGTGGTTGAGGCACGCACTACCCGGGTGCGCAAGCCGGCTGCCAGGTCGACGCGGCGATGGCGAGCGTCCTGGGCGCGGGAGACGGAGCAACGACCGTCCTTGTCAATGGGGATCGGCTCGCGGCGAGCAGGTCTCGACCGTCCTCGCGGCCGTCCTCGTGACACCGACCCGCACAGGAGGTGACGCCGCGTGAGCGTTGCAGCACTGTCCAAGGTGGCGGTGGCCCGAACCGAGGACCTGCCGGGCGACCTTCCCACCGACATGGAGAGCACCAACCGAGCCGCCCACGGGTCGGCGGCAGAGAACCCCACCACCGATGCGCTGGGCGCAATCGTGGCCTACATCCCCAGCGAGGTCACGCTGCTGTACGTCGCCGGGTTGGCGGCGATCAGCTCAGACTCCCGGGCGCTCACCGGCCAGTGGATCCTCTTCTGGGTGCTTCTCGCCGCTACCCCGCTGGTGCTGTGGCTGACCTACGGCAGCCGGCTGGTGACTGCAGGCAAGGGCCTGCCGCTCCATCCCAAGCGGTGGCCCAAAGTGGAGATGGCGTTCGCGACGATCGCCTTTGCCGCATGGGCGGCTGCCCTGCCCGACTCGCCCTTCCGGGAGATCGAGAACTACGGACAAGCACTCTCCGGATTCGTGGTACTGGCCGTCACGGTGGTCCTCCCGGTGGTGGCCCCGGTGGTGGGCCGCCGGCAGCTCCAGCCGCCCCCTCCAGTGGCGTAGAGGCGCCGCCGCGGCCCGGGCCTTGGTCGTGGACACACCCCACCTCGGTTCCGGGAGCGCTGAGTGACTACAGGGCTTCGATGGTGTCAGAGGAGAGTTCGCGCGCGGTGCATCTCGGGTCTCACCAGTGCGGATTCTGCACCACGGGGCGCTGGAGGCGCCTCGCCCCCGAGGCGTGCACCGCGGTGGTCGACGGATGATCGGCAGCTCGGCGCGCCTCACTGCTCGTCCTGCTGGCGCGGCGACCTGTGAGGAACGCCCCGGTGGGGACGTGGAGGCAGGTTCCGCACGATGGACCGACGCCGGTATTCGGGGCCCATCGTTTCGCCGCTGCCGGATCCGGCCGGCTCGGGCCGCCCGGGACACGACACGGGCGAACCAGGGGCCCGGATCTGGTTCACCGCCCAACGGCGCCTTGCTCGTAGCGCGTCGGGGAGCTGGGGGCTGCGAGGCTGGGGAGACTGCGGCTCTCAGTCCGCCGGTCGCCCTCTGGTGCCCAACCGCGGGGTGGGCTCGGGATGCTCGATGCCGCTCGCCAACTGCAACGTGCCCGCCTCAATGGCCGCATCGACCACGGCCAGGTCGGCGAAGGTGACTCTCGCCAACGCGTCGATCAGTGCTTGCTGGGCCTTGGTCCAGACGCTGTGAAGCGGGCACGCATCGATCCAACCACAGGGACCGCCGCGCAGCACGCACCGGTCGAGGGTGACGGGTCCCTCCGCCGCCTCGACCACCTCCAGTAGCGAGAGTTCCCCGGCAGGTTTGGCCAGGGCGTAGCCGCCATCGCGCCCGGCCATCGCGGTCAGGATCCCTTCTCGGACCAGGTCCGCCAGGATCAGGGTCACGTAGCGTTGAGGGATGTCCATGTCGGCGGCGATCTCACGTGCCTTGCGCCGTTCGCCGGCCCCGATCGCGCCGTCTGGGACGGGGGCGACGGCAACCGGAACGGGCAGAAGTCGATCGCTCAGTTCGTCGACTTGACGCTCAGCGACCGAGCGCTTCCCGGCCCACCGGTACCCCAGGAACCAGGCGGCTCTCCGTGGTTGCTGCTGGCCGTCGTCTTGATAGTGGCCCTGTTCGTGCTTCGCCTGGTGACGTGGGGTGAACGGAGTCCGGGCGGAGGTCCCGGAGTCCGAGTGGTGGTACTTCCCCCCAGGGGGGAGAAGAAGGACGGCTAGCAGGGGGCGAGCGTTTCCCCAGCCCGGCAGTGGGGCTCGCCGCCGCCGCGATCCGCAGGTACCCGCTCGCTGAGTGTCTCTGGGTTGGCTCCAAGGTCGACCGGGAACCGATCCCCTGCGGCTGAGTCCATTCCCGCCAGGGGCGTGGGGACCCGCCGCCCTGGGCGAGATCGCCGCCGGCAGGGGAGTGGCCCGCTACAGGGCTTCGATGCTGCCGACGATCTGTACCACTACCCGGTAGCCCTCGAGGGTGGCGGGTAGCCGGGCTTCGGTGTCGGGGCGGGATTCGGCCAAGCCGACCACGACGGCGGGGAGTCCCTCGTGGTCGCGGCCCACACCCACCGAGACCACGCCGGGCAGAGCCAGCAGCTCGGCCTCGTGGGCTCGCTTCACCTCGCGCACGGTCCGCACGGATTCCTCGTCCTCCAGAGGCAACCTCGCGGTGGCAAGGCTATCGGCTCGCGCCGGCTACACCTCCAACCCGAGGGCGGCGAACACGTTCTCGATGCGATTGAACAGGGTGGTGCTCTCGCTGCCGGCAAACAGCAGCCCGACCAGGTTGCCGTGATCGTCGAGCACCGCCGATCCGCTGTCTCCACCCTGACTCATCGCCCCCGCCAGCAACTGGTCGGTGAACAGGGCCACGCGGCCCGCCCCGTACTGGACGTTGGCGCTGACATCGACCTGCTGGATGACGCCGGTGGTGAGACCGGTGGTGCGGCCGCTCTTGCGGACCGGCATCCCCAGCTCGCCGGAGGCGGAGCCCTGAATCTGGCCGATCTCCAGGATCTCCGGGCTGACGTCTGCCGGGTTTCCCGGCCGGGCGACCGCGGCGTCGACCAGGTTCTCGGTGACGAGGGACGTCACCGGCCGGAGCCGAGTATCGCGCCGGAGGAGGGCGGCAAACGCGTTGAGCACGCCGGCCGCGGCCGTGGCCACGGGACAGTCGCTCGGCGCTCCGACGAACGAGATCGGGACGAACTCGAGCAACGAGGCGATGTCGTCGTCGGGCCGCGTTCCACCATCGATCGGTCCCGGCTGGAGGATCGAATCCCCGATCACGGCCTCGTTGCTGTTGGCCAGCACGTGGTTGTTGGACAGAACCACCGGCTCACCGTTGCGACGGACCAGACATCCCAGGGTGCCGGCGGTGATGTCCTGGTGACCGATACTCACCCCACCCGGAGCGGGCCGGTGGCGCCCGGTGCGGTCCTGGAGCGCCCGAAAGCGGCCGGTCGCCACCACATCGGTGGGGATCCCGTTCACGATCGGGGGCACCAGATCGGTCGGCTTCAGATGGCTCGCCGCCACCTTCTCCACCACGGAACACACGATGCTCAAGGTGGTGGTCGGGTCGCCTCCCGTCACCTTGTAGCCGATGCCGGTGCCAACCACGTTGGCTCGGGAGAGGAAATCGTCTCGAACGCGGTGCAGCGCGCGGCGGGCATCCTGCATGTCACTCGTCATCGCTGTCTCCTGGTTGCGATCCGGCCGGGCGCCGGGCCCGAGGTTCCCTACCCGAGAGGCGGGACCGCCGCTCCCGGGTGAAACGGCGCCGATGGCTCGACGCCGAACCTACCAGCGAGTCCCACCGATGAGACCGTCGGGCTTGGGGAGCCGGCCGCGGGCTACTGGACGCCTTCCTGCCGCCAGAAGATCAGCTTCTTGTCCAGCCACTCCAGCGCGAAGTAGAAGATGGCTCCGATGAGGCTGAGGATGATGATCACTGAGAAGACCCGATCGATGCGCAACTGGAAGTTGTAGGTGTCGAGCAGGAAGCCCAGCCCCGTGCTCGCGCCGACGAACTCCCCGACGATGGCGCCGATCAGCGAGAAGGTGAGCGCGGTCTTGATGCCGGCGAAGATGAGTGGGGCTGCGCTGGGCAGCGATACCTTGCGGAAGATCTGCAGCCGCGAGGCGCGCAAGGACCTCATCAACCGGATGCTCTCGCTGGGAACGTTCTCGAGGCCCACCATTGTGTTGATCAGCACCGGGAAGAACCCGATGGCTATCGCCATCACCACCTTGGAGCTCTGTCCATAGCCGAACCAGGCGATGAACAAGGGCGCCAGCACGATCTTGGGGATGGCCTGGAAGGCGACCACGAAGGGATAGGTGAGCTTCTTGAAGGCCTCCCACACGCCGAGAATGATCCCCGCCACCAGGCCGATCGTCGTGCCGATGACGAATCCCCACGCGATCTCATTGAGGGTGGTGAGGAAGTGCTTGAGGAAGAACTCCGCCTTCACGAGCGTGTAGAGCGCGTAGATCGTCTCGGTGAACGGGGGGAGCACGATCTCGGATACATAGCCCATCCGGGGCAGGAGCTCCCAGAGGGCGAAGAGGGCGAGGCCGGTGAGCGCCGTGCCCACCCGGTAGCGCCACTGTCCGGGGGGCCGGTCCGAGGGCACCTCCTGGGTGGCGGCTCCCGTCTTCTCGGTCACCTCGACCCGGTTCGACTCTTCGATCGCCATCTCAGCCTCCGTCAACCCTCGAGGAACTCGTCACCGAGCCCCTGCCCGGATCCCTCGTCTTTCAGTAGTTCCCTCACCGCGAACACCTTCTCCGTGAAGGCCTGCTCGCGCATGACTTCCACCTCCCTCTCATTCCCGAATGGAATGTCGATCACGCCGGCAACCCGACCCGGCCGCGGAGTCATCACGACGACGCGGTCGGAGAGGAACACCGCCTCCAGGATGTTGTGGGTGACGAACACCACCGTGATACCGGCCGGCCGGGTGAGCCTCAGCAGTTCGAGGTTCATCGCTTCCCGGGTGAACTCGTCGAGCGCGCCGAAGGGCTCGTCCATGAGCAGCACCTTGGGGCGGTAGGCGAGCACCCTCGCCAGGGCGACCCGCTGCTGCATGCCCCCCGAGAGGTGCTGCGGCAGCGCGTGCGAGAAGTCGCTGAGCCCGACCATCTCGAGGGTCTCCTCGACCCGTGGCCGGATGTCGCTCGTCGGGATGCCGAACACCTCAGCAGGAAGCAGTACGTTCTTCTCCACGGTGCGCCACGGCAGCAGCACCGGCGTCTGGAACATCACCCCCATGTCGCGGCTGGGCTCCACGACCACCTCGCCCTCGAACAGCACGTGGCCCGAGGTCGGGGCGAGGAGCCCGGAGATGATGTTGAGCAGGGTCGTCTTGCCGCACCCGCTGGGCCCGACCAGAGACACGAAGGAGCCCGCAGATATCTGCAGATCGACCGGTTCCAGTGCCTTGACCGACGTTCGGCCGGGTGTGTGGTAGGTCTTCGCTACCGATTCGAGCTCCAAGATCAAGAGCGTCCGCCTCGCTGTAGTCGTTCCATTCTCCCCGATTCACTCCGCGTGCGTTCGAGGTGGTATCGGAATGAGGGAGGGCCCGGCGCAGGTATCAGACCTGCGCCGGGCCCCCTCGTCGCAACGGTTGGCATTCTCCTCGGGCTAATCGATATCACCCACCGACACCCGCGAAGTTGTTCGCGTCTTCGATGACCTGGTCGCGATCGAAGTCGTTGATGTCGTCGAGCAATTCGGACGTCAACAACGCATCGAGGTCAACCGCGTCCGCGTTGAGAGCGCCCTCTTCTTCCGTTCCCTGCGAGGCGAAGTCGATGTAGAGGGCGAACCCGTCGCGATAGTGGGTGCCGTACGGCGAGTCGGCGATTGCAGGCGGTTGCGAGTTCATCTCGATGGTCGCCTGCCAGAACGACTCGGCCATGGCCTCGTCTTCCCATAGCTCGGGCTCGTAGAACTTGGAGATGTCCTTGGCGCCCTGTTCATTGGTCTCCGACCAGAGCGAGGCCTTGGCGACCGCGCGGCCGAACCTCGTCAAGAGGTCCTTGTTCTCGTCGAAGTAGTCGCAGGTCACCACCATGTTGGTCGACGGGAAGTACTTGAACTCCTCGGGCATGAGCTGCCGGAGCGGCATTCCTGCCGCCTCGACCGCGGCGACGTCGAACACACTCGACGAGTACGCCTGGGCGTCGCCGTTCGTCAGAGCTTGGAACGTGAGCGCGCCACCTTCGCCGATGGGCAGCATCTCATAGTCCACGCCTTCCGCCAGACCGGCGCCGGCGAGGATCGCCCGCACCAGCGGGATCTCGCCGCCGCCCGGCTCGGACACGCCGACCACCGTGCCACGCAGGTCCTCCAACGACTGGATGCCGGTGGCTTCGGGGGTAGCGAGACCGAACACGTTGGTGTAGGCGAAGCTGTAGAACTGCCTCAGGCAGTTGCCCTGCGAGACCGCCTGTGCCACGGCCGGTGCCGACGGATGGCCGATGTCGACGTTCCCGGCGATGATCTGCTGGACGGTCGCGCTGGATCCGGACACGATGACTATGTCAACATCGAGGCCTTCGTCCTCGAAGTAGCCGACGTAGTCGGCCACGTAGTACGGGTGATACTGGATGGCCCGCTGGTTGGTGAGCGCAAACGTCAGCGGAGTCAGCTCCGCCGGCTCGTCGTCCCCGCATGCCGCCAGCAGCATCGCGGCCACCAAGAGCGCCACGGTGGCGCGACGAGTCGATTTGCCCCATAACCGTTCTTTCATGCGCCAACACTCCCTTCGTCCGACTCACCCCAGCCCTCGACCGGACCGGGCGTGGTCGTTGGAGGCGGAGTATACGGAAACCCGAGGACCTGCCGCCATTGGGTCACTAGATTCGAGGCGCCTGCGGGCGAGGGAGGAACCAGCCATGGCAACTCAAGGGACGAAGGGCCGGCAGAGGCTCACGACGGCACAAGCTCTGGTTCAGTTCCTCGGCGCGCAACGGGTAGAGCGGGACGGGGTGGTGCGCCCGTTGATCCACGGCTGCTTCGGCATCTTCGGCCACGGGAACGCCGGCGGTCTCGCCCAAGCGCTCCACCAGTACCGCAGCAGCTTTCGCTACTACCTGGGCCGTAACGAGCAGGCAATGGTCCACATGGCGGCCGGGTTCGCCAGGATGTTGAACCGACTGGGGACGTTCGCCTGCGCCAGCTCGATCGGTCCGGGCGCCACCAATCTCGTCACCGGGGCAGCCGGCGCCACCATCAACCGGTTGCCGGTGCTGCTGTTGCCGGCGGACATGGCGTCGTCGCGTGCGCCCCGACCGGTGCTCCAGCAGGTGGAGGTCCCCCAGTCGGCTTCGATCTCGGTGAACGACTGCCTGCGTCCGGTGTCCCGGTACTGGGATCGGATCGAGCGGCCGGAACAGCTGCTGTGGTCGGCTCCGGAGGCCATGCGCATCCTCACCGATCAAGCGGAGACGGGGGCGGTCACGCTGGCGCTTCCCACCGACGTCCAGGCGGAGGCACACGAATTCCCCGGTGAGTTCTTCCGAGAGCGGGTTTGGCACATCCCCCGGCCGGTTCCGGACTCCGCCGCCATGTCGCGGGCCGTGGCCGTGATTCGCTCGGCCCGGCAGCCGCTGATCGTGTGTGGTGGCGGCGCCATCTACTCCGAGGCGACGGCAGCGGTGCGAGCACTCGCCGACACTACCGGCATCCCGGCCGCCGAGACTCACGCTGGAAAAGGGACGCTTCCCTACGACCACGCATCCAACCTGGGCGCACTCGGCGTCAACGGCACCAAGGGATCTTTCGAGATCGCCAGAGAGGCGGACGTGGTGATCGGCATCGGCACGAGGTGGACCGATGTCACCAGCGTTTCCCAGACCGCCTTCGCCCACCCGGAAGTGCGCTTCGTCAATCTCAACATCGCCGCCTTCGATGCCCACAAGTTCTCTGGTGAGACGTTGATCGGCGATGCCCGCGCCACCGTGGAGCTGCTGGCCGGGCAGCTGGCCGGCTATCAGGTGCCGTCCGAGTACCGAGAACGAGTGGCCCGCATCGCCGCCGAGTGGGACCGCGAGGTCGACAAGTACTACCACCTCGGCAATGCCCCGCTGCCCTCGCAAGGGGAGGTCGTCGGTGCGGTGAACGCTGCCGCGGAGCCTCGCGACGTGGTGGTGTGCGCTGCGGGCAGCATGCCCAACGATCTGCACAAGCTGTGGCGGTCACGGGACCCGAAGAGCTACCAGGTCGAGTACGGCTACTCGTGCATGGGATACGAGATCCCCGGCGGGCTCGGAGCCAAGCTGGCGGCTCCGGATCGGGAGGTATTCGTCCTGGTCGGTGACGGCTCCTACATGATGATGCCCTCGGAGCTCGCCACCGCGGTCCAGGAAGGTATCAAGATCATCGTCGTGCTGGTGCAGAACTACGGCTTTGCCTCCGTGGGAGCACTCTCCAAGCGCATCGGTACCGAGGGTTTCGGGACCCGCTACCGCTACCGGTCGGGCAGCGGCGAGCTCGACGGAGCGGACCTTCCGGTGGATCTGGCGGCGAATGCAGCTTCGTTCGGAGCGCAGGTGATCCGCGCTCAGTCCATAGCAGAGCTTCGCGAGGCACTGGCCGCGGCTCGGGCCGCGGAGGTGACCACCGTCATTCACGTCGAGACCGATCCCGACGTTTCGGTGCCCAGATTCCATTGGTGGGACGTGGCCGTCGCTGAGGTGTCGGAGTCGGAAGCGGTCCGTGAGGCGCGGGCGTCCTACGAGGCCGCCCGCGGCGAGGTTCGTCGCCACCTGTAGCGCCCTGGCTCGCGGAACCGCGCCTAGGTCGTCCCTCGAGGCACGAGCCGTCACTCGCTCCCGCGTGACGCGCTCGGGGCATCAGGTCTCAGCCGGCTATGGAGTTTCCGTCGTTGGGAGCCGAAGCGATCCCGGCCAGGCCGGCCAGCACCGCCGCCAGCACCGCGGGGTCTTGGCCGATCCGGCCTTGCGCCCGCGCCGCGGCGAAGTACGGATAGGCGGCGGAGAGGAGCGGCACCGGGGCATCCTGAGCAGCCGCGAAGTCCATGATGAGTTCGATGTCCTTGCCGAGCACGGCGATGGTGGCCGAGTCGCCGGGATACTCCCCCTTGGTCATCATCGGACCGCGCACTTCCAGCATCCGTGAGGTTCCTGCTCCGGTGGTGAGAAGGTCATACACCGTGGGGAGGTCGAGTCCGCAGCGCGCCGCCAGCGTGAGGGCCTCCGCGGCAGCCATGGTGTGCACGATGACCAAGAGGTTGGAGATGAACTTCATCATCGTTCCAGATCCGAAGTCGCCGACCCGCGGGGCGGCACGGCTGATGGCGGCGAAGACGCCGCTGCACTTATCCGCCGCCTCGGCGGGCCCGCTGACGTAGAGGACCATGTCGCGCTCGCGTGCCTGGGCACCCGTGCCGCTCACGGTGCAGTCGAGCAGTTCGACTCCCACTTCGGCGAGGGCCTGGCGGGCCGCTTGCTTGGCGGGTATGGGGAGGGTGCTCGTCTCGACGCAGATGGTCCCGGCCGGTGCCGCCGCCACCAGTCCGTTCTCGCCGGTGACGACCTCTTCGAGTGCGGCAACGCTGGGCAACGACAGGAGGACTATGCGGGCCTGCGCGGCCACCTCACCTGGCGAGGCCGCGACGACGCCACCCAACTCCGCCAGCGCCTGCCGGCGCTCGGACCTGACGTCGTATCCGACCACCGGGAATCCTGCGGAGAGCAGGTTGGACGCCATGGCCGTCCCGATGGTGCCCACGCCGACGACGCCGATGGGCGTCTCGTTTGTGGTGTCACGCGGCATGTCGAACCTCCTCGCACTCGGCGGCCGAGCTTCCACTGACACTCCGACCGGCCGGCGTCTCGACGGTCCACAGGTTGGGCCGCGCGGAGCCCGTTCGGATGGCGGCAGGCCGGCGCCACTACCCGACAATCCTCTCTCACGGCGACGATTGCCGGGTGGCGATCATACCGGAGACGCTTCCCGTTTCCCCCGGCGCAGACCCGCAGACTGCGGCCGTCCGAAGGTCCGGCCGGGCTAGACGAGGTAGAGGAAGCCGTTGGCGTCGATGCGGCCGGCTACTCCGGTATCGAGCACGTCGGGTTCGACGAGTTCTCCCGGCGGAGTGCCTTGGAACGCCATATCCGGAGCGAGGAACGTCGATTTGACACCAACGCTGGCGTAGGCCAGCAGCGGCCAGGGGGGCTCGGCGACATGCCCGGTGGGATGGTCCACCGGGACGAGGTCGACCCCGGTCATCGGAGTTCCCACCGCTTCCTCGATGAACCACGACCGAGGTGACGCTGCCACCGGTCCTGTCGCCGGGGTCCCGAACGCGGTCAGTACGGGGGTGCCGAGCAACCGCCCCAGCCGCCTCCGTTTCCGCACCGGAACCGGCGAATGCACCGAGACGTAGACCCACTGCCAGGCTGCCTTCCCGCTCCACCCCGTTCGTTCGATGAGAACGTCGGCCTGCTCCCAATCGAGCCAGATGCCACCGGCAGGACCACCATTGGCAGCGCCGAGGATCTCTTCAAACGAAGCGACGGGGAGAAGCGAGGTGGCACCGACGAGGAGTGGGGCCAGCAGCCCGATCAGGCTCTCCCAGCTCGCGAGGGGACGCACCACCGTGAACCGGTCGCCCTTGTCCAACTCGGCGAAGGCGCGGAATGCCAGGGCCCATCCCAGCAGCGGCCCGTTCGGCTGCAAGACGACGGCGTCACCCCAGCGGAACCCCAGTCTCCCCACGCCAGATCGGTCGGCCGGCCCGCTGTCGGGGTGATCGTCCTCGGTCGCAGTGGGGTGCGCGATGCCATACGAGCTCACCGTCTCCCAGGAGCCGGGAAGGCTGTGCTCGCCGGTGGCTACCAGCACCTCGCACCCGAATCCCTCCAGCACCGTGGCGAGCTCGTCGGGGGGAGTCGCCGGATCGATCAGCAGCGCGTCGGTGCCGGCGTGCAAGGCACCGAACAGCGCCACCACCCCTTCAACACCGTCCGCGGCCACCGCCAGCCGGCGCCGCTCGTCGCTGTGGCCGTCCTGCCCGTCGAGTGCCCGGCCGATCCGCGCCGAGGCGAGCCTCACTCGCTCGTCGAGACTGCGGTAGTCGATCTCGATTCCACTTCCCCGGAGAGCAAGGCTGTCCGGCGTGCGCCGCGCCCACCTCTCGAGCGCCGCTTTGTAGATGGTGGATCGAGGCGGCGACACGTAGCGAGGAACGCCATCGGGCCAGTACCAGGTCGGCACCACGTCGATGGATTTGGTCACACGGAGTCTCCCCTACGCCTGATGCGCTCTTCCTTCCACCCCACACCTTCAGTCTTGCCGGCCGTCAGGGTGGCGGCTACTTGGAACCGATCCGACAAGGCTGCTGCGACGTCCGAGCCGTCGTCCTGCGTCGTACCCGCATTCCCGCCGACGCTCACTACTAGGCCGGCGGCCTCCTCCCAGGTCATGGCGAAGGGCCGGAAGCGAACGCTCTCGAACTCATCGAGCACCCCGCGGACGTCTGCAGGCGTGATGATGCGATCGGGGAGCATCACCGAGTCCTCCAGCCGGGCGTAGAACTCCACCAGGGGATGGGTGCGGCCGCAAGGGCAATCACCGGGCACGATCTCGGCCACGTCCTCCGTGTCGAACCGGATGTAGATGGATTTCCCCAGTGTCAGGTTGGTCACCACCGCGGTTCCCCGCTCGCCATCTTCCAGGGCGGCGCCGGTCCGCGGGTCGACCACCTCGACGTAATGAACGTCGGCCGAGACGTGATGACCGCGATGAGCGAAGCACTCGCCTCCACCGAACATGCCGTCGCCGGAGCCACCGCGTTCGAAGACGTCCTCGAGTTCGAGCCGGGTGCGGATGTGGGCGCGGAACGCCGCCGACAGGGCCTCCCCGGCGCAACCCACGTAGCAAACGCTCCGGAAGGCACGGCGGGGGTCGAGACCCAACCGGTCGCATTCGGCGAGCAACATGCGCAGCGCTCGGGCCGTGACCAGCAGATGTTCCGGCTGCAGCTGGGTCACCGCGCCGAGGATGTCCCCGACGAACCGCGGCGTCAGCGTGCCCCACGGCAGCACGGGTACGGCGCCGATCCTGGTCAGGGCCCTGCTCTCGAAGAGTCCCAAGGCATGCCAGGCGGGGCTGAGGCTGAGCACCCGCATTCCCGGACGTACTCCGATCATCCACAGTTCCCGGGCTTGAGCGAGGGTGCTCGCACCGTCGAGGTCGTGATCGGTCACCGCGGCGAACGTGTTGAACCCCATGGTTCCCGACGTCATCACCACGTTGCGAGGCTCGAGCCCGATCAAGGCCTCGGTACCGATCATCATCGAGTGGCCGTCCCGGACCGCCTCCATCACATCGCGTTTTCTCATCAGGGGAAGCTCCCGAAACGCCGCTTCCTCGATGGGGCCCTCGGGAGGGAGGGCGACGCCATCCCACAGCCTGCGGTAGAAAGGAAGCTCGCGGTGGGCGTAGGCCACCAGCTCACCGAGGGTCCTTCGCCTTCCGTCGGCCAGCTCGTGACGCGGCACGGTCTCCCCGGCGTCGAAGTACTCGTCCGCGCGCTGGTCAGACGACATCGTCGATCACTACCCGAGGGCCTGCTCGTCCGCAGCGACAGGTTCCGTTGTGAACCTCGCCGGTCAGGTTCGTCATGTACCCGATGACGATCGAGGACCGGAGAGCGAGATTGGTGACCGTGATCCGTCCACCGTGGGCGGGCGGGCTCTCGGAGCCGTCCGGCGTGGCGATGCCGAGCAGGTAGGCGCTTTCCTCGGGGTGGAACGTCATCGGTTCGGTGGCGCACGGCGGCGCAAAGAAGAGGGGTCCATCGGCGCGGAGCATCTGCGTCACCTCGGTTCCGAACGACCGGCTCCATGCTCCGAGTTGAGCCGGTCGTACCGGGGCCTCGTCCGAGGTGATCACCAGCTTGTCGGGCCGGTTCGGCGTGGGCCTCCGCTCGAGGGCCCGCAGCAGCGGATCCACCAACTCGACGTCGATGAAGACGACGGAAGGCTGCACGTACTCGAGGATGTGCAAGCACCGATCGGCCAGCTCGGGGAGGCCGTCGTTGCAGATCGGTAGGCAGCCGAGTAGGTCGGCGGCTCCGGCCTCGAGGTGGGGTAGGTACGAGCGGGAGGCGTACAGGACGATGGGCGAAGTGGCGTAGTCGTAGAAGGCGATCCGCTGACCGGGGAGGATCCCGAGCCGGCGCCAGGACGCGGCCATCAGCCTGGCCAGCGAGTTCAAGTCGCTCGCCGCCAGCGCCCAGTAGAGCGGCAGATCCCGGGCGACTTGGACCAGCGCGGCCGGAGGGTGTTCCCCGTCGTGGCGGCCCCCGAACGGATCGCCGAGCTCTTCGGCGATGGCCTGGAGGTCCTCCGCGGTGTGCGCGTAGGCCGGCCGTCTGGCGGCAAGACCCCGGTAGAGAGGAAGCCGTTGCGCCGCATCCTGGAGCCGGTCGTGCGGCGAGCCGTCTGCCGNNCGAGCCGTCTGCCGGTCGCCCCCGATTCGACCCGGGCTCAGAAGAAGAGGGCACCGGAGAACAGCCCCACCGCGGTCAGGAACAGGTTGGCCAGCGCCAGGATGTCGACCCAGCGAGCGGCGCTCGAGATGGACTGCACGACCCTGTCGGCGGCCTCGGCGCTGGCGCCGGCACCCACCCGCTGCGCCAGGCGCGGTCGCATCACCAAGGAGATGATCGTGGCGTTGATCAGGATCAGGTACCAGACCGACAGCATGACCAGCAGGGATACCCCACGCGACGTGCCGAGGGTGGCGGGATTGATGAACAAGGTGAGCGGTGCCGAGGCATCGCCCCAGCCGTACCGAAACAACATCCAGTATCCGGTGGAGCCCCACACGGCCAGGCTCAGCCAGCTCAGGTAGGTGAAGTCCCCGCCGACGCTGGTGCCGATGATCGACGCCTGCCCGGGCGGGATCAGGCGGAGCGCGCGCCGCAGCGGGCCGTGGAAGAGGATGCCGCCCCCGAGGTAGATCACCACCGCGGCGACGTGGGCCGTACGCAGGCTCAGGTCGAGCACCTCAGTCCCTCGCGGTTCGGAGCGGGGTGCTTCCCGTCACGCGACATCTCAAAGACCCGCCAGCTCTCTCGCATACGCCAGCGTCATGCGCGGCCACCAGCGATCAACCACCAGGTCGTCGGCGATCACCCCGGCCGCGCAGTACCCGGCGGCGCCGTTGACGCCCCCGCCGTTGGGGCTGGCCGAGCCGCAGTGGTACAGGCCGGCCAGTCCAGGAACCCGGTAGTCGGCGAGCTCGGGGTGGGGGCGATTCACCCCCGTTTGGTCCGGGGTGTACGGCCCCATGCGCACGCTCCCCCAGCGCATGGCCGCATTCCCCTGCTCGACATCGAGCGGTGTGCGCAGGTAGGTAGCGAGGGTGTTGTCATCGTCGAGATTGGGGGCGTAACGGCGCCATACCTCGAGGAGACGCGTCGCGTAGCTCTCCCGCCGCTGCTCCCAGTTGGCCGGCGAACCGTCCACCGAATACGGTGCGAACGGCCACCAGAACGCGACATGGCCCTCGCCGTCTACGTAGCCGGGATCGTGAACGGTGTCGCATGCTCCGTTTCCCACCGGGGCACTGGGGAACGCCCCGGCCTCAACCTCCTGCAATGCCTCGTGGAACTCCGCCGAGTCGTCGGCGCCAAAAGAGATGTTGAAGGCGTTGGCCACATCCGGGTCGTAGTCCGTCGCCCGGTAGAAGGGTGGCTCGCGGAGAGCGAGATGAAGAGTGACCAGGCTCCCTCCGCTGGTCCAGTCCCAAGCTGCGGCTTTGTCCCGCACCGAGCCCGAGAAGTGCTCCTCACCGGCGAGCTCCACGAGCTGGGGGAAGTCCACGGAGGCGACGACCGCTTCCATGGCGTCGATCTCAACGCCGCTCGCCAGCCGCACTGCCGCGGCCGTCCCATCTCTGACGACGATCCGCTCCACCGGATCACCGGTCATGATCACTCCGCCGGCCTCCCGGACCACGGCGGCGAGAGCATCCGGCAGCGTCTGGGCGGAACCCTTGGCCAAACCGGTGCGGGTGAGGTTCATGAACAACCCCGGCAACATGGTTCCGAAGCCCGGCGAGTTCGTCGCCTGGATCACGTGGATGAGCTTCTTGAACAGGACCCGCACGTGCTCGTCCTCGAAGTACTCATCGACCGCCTCGTACGGTCGCAGCTTGCCGAGGGCGACCAACTCGTCGGAGAAGGTGTGTGACACCATGCCCTCTCCCAGTGCCGTTGCTGCCAAAGAAGGACCGTCACCCGGGAGGTTGAACTGGGTGGCCACCAGCAACGGCCGAGCGGACGAGTACCGCTTGACCAGGGCTTCCCACGTGGAGGAATCCCGCGCGGAGAAACGCCCCACTGCTTCGAGCGTTGGCTCGAGGTCGCGGTGGAGCACCAGTGCCCGATCGTCGCTGAAGAGGTAGGCCTGCTGGACGTCGGGGAGCATGAAGTCGAACCCGTAGCGGCTCAGTTCGAGGTCGCGGTGGATCGGAGAGGCATCGAATCCATGGAAGAAGTTGGCGCAGGTGTTGTGGCGGAACCCCGGGATGGTGAGCTCGCGGGTGGCAGTCCCACCCCCGATCCGGTCGCTCCCTTCGATGACGGCCACCTTGAGTCCGGCTCGCGCCAGGTAGGCGGCGCAGGTCAAGCCGTTGTGGCCGGCGCCGATGACGACGATGTCGAGGGCAGATTCCTGGGCGGCCATGTCCCGCCTTTCCTGTGAGGTCTTGCCTCTTCCGACTCTTGGGGAGCGCTCCCGCCGATAGGGCTGGCAAGGTGCCTCCCCCTCGGGCTGTCGCTTCCTCGGCAAGGCTAGGCGGGGCCCGGACGCTGATGCCAGAGGCGTTGGGACGCTCTCGCGCGTACCTGGGCGGCGCGCGATTTCCGCTCAGCGGCCCAGCGGCTGGGCGAGCGCCACGATCGCCACCCCGTGGAGCCCGGACGACAGCTGCGACCTACCCGCGACGCGTCCCTCGCGTACGAAGACCGCCTCGCCACTTCCGCTGACTGCAACCACTGCCGTCTCGCCGGCGAACGCGAGGTGATGCGGCACCGGCCCGACTGCGATGGCGACCGGTGGAGACGAGAACCCGACGATTCCCGAGCCGCCGTTGTCGGACACCCACACGGTTCCCCCCGGATCGATGGCGAAGTGATGGGGCTCGACGACCCCGGCGGGTGCCACGACGGTAGACCCGTCGGCGGGGTCGAAGACGTTGAGCACGTCCGAATTCCAGTTCGAGAACCAGATGTGCCCGTCTCGATCGACGATGAGATCGTGGGGCGAGCCCCCCGTGGTTACGAGCTCGTAGTCGCCTCCGGTCACCCGCGCCAGCGCGTCCCGCCCGATGAGGGTGACCCAGACGACGTTGCCGGCGACGGCGAGGTCGTGGGGTCGGGCGGGGAGGTCGAGCGTGTCGATGATCTCGAGCGTGTCGGGGTCCACGGTCAAGAGCTTGCGGCCCGCTTCGTCGGCGACATAGAGCACGTCGGCGGCCGGAGAGTGCTTCACGTCGTGGGGCTCCCGGCCCATCGGGGCGGTGAGCACGGCGCCGGAGGCGATGTCGACACGGGATATGGTGCCTGCGCGGGGATGGGTGGCGTACACGGTCGAACCTCGGGCCGCCAGGTTGTGCGGCCGCGCCGGGAGTTCGACGGTGGAGAGCACCTCGAGCCGGCACGGATCCACGGCGTCGAGACACGCATCGGTCGGGTCGAGCACTGCCAGCCGGCGGGCCCGCTCCTCGGCGACCACGGCGTACGGGAAGACGGGCGGCGCGGTCGTCGGCGCCACCTCCGTTGTGGTCGTTGCGGGCGCCGTTGCCACCGTCGTCGTTGGTCGGGTCGGACCGGTAGTGCTCGCTGCCGGCGCCGTGGTCGAAGCTGCCGGCCCCTCCGCGGCGGTGCACGCGGCGGTGACCACCGCCAAGGCAACAACGGCGAGGGCGCGGGAGGGAGCCATGTCGGGGGAGGCTACGCCCGCAGGCCAACTATGCGAGCGCTGCCAGCGCGCGGAGCGCGCACCCGGCGTGGGCGGCCGACGGTGCCGCCACCGCGAGAGCCGGCGCCACGTAGTGTGAGACCTGAAGAGCGGGCCGGGCGCCGCGCGTTGCCCTAGCCAGAGCGACGCCGGCGACGTACGCTTGGGGTTCTACTCGTGAGGAGGCGACAGCCATGGCGAACGTGGTGCGAGCAGCCATTGTCCAGACCGAGTGGACGGGCGACAAGGACTCGATGATCGACAAGAACGTGAAGTACGCCCGTCAGGCCGCAGAGCAAGGCGCCACGGTCATGTGCTTTCAGGAGCTCTTCTACAGCCCGTATTTCTGCCAGGTACAGGAAGACGAGCACTTCGCTTACGCCGAGCCGATCCCGGATGGCCCCACCACGAAGCTCATGCAGGACCTGGCGAAGGAGACCGGGATGGTGCTCATCGTCCCGATCTTCGAGAAGGAAGACGACGGCTTCTACTACAACACCGCCGCCGTCATCGACGACGACGGCTCCTATCTGGGCAAGTACCGCAAGACGCACATTCCCCACGTGAAGGGGTTCTGGGAGAAGTACTACTTCCGGCCGGGCAACCTGGGGTATCCGATCTTCGACACGGCCGTCGGCCGCATCGGCGTCTACATCTGCTACGACCGGCACTTCCCCGAGGGATGGCGGGCGCTGGGCCTCAACGGTGCCAAGATCGTGTTCAATCCGTCGGCGACCAGCCGGGGCCTCTCCATGTACCTGTGGAACCTCGAGCAGCCAGCCGCCGCCGTCGCCAACGAGTACTTCATCGGCGCCATCAACCGGGTCGGCAGGGAACCCTTTGGCGACAACGACTACTACGGGTCCTCGTACTTCGTGGACCCACGGGGCCAGATCGTCGGCGGCTCCGCCTCGGACACCGACGAGGAGCTGGTGGTCCGCGATCTCGACCTGGACATGGTCGAGGAGGTGCGCCAGCAGTGGGCGTTCTACCGCGATCGCCGGCCCGACGCCTATGGCGATCTGGTGGCCCCCTAGGTAATGACCGATCCGCGAACGCCCGGTCCGGCGGCTGTCCACACCACGCGGCGCGGTGAGAGAGGAGGCGAGGGATGAGAACCGTCATCACCAACGGAACGGTCGTCACCTCCACCGAGACGATCCCGGCAGACGTCCTGGTGGAGGACGAGAAGATCGTGGCAATTGCGGCCGCCGGCTCGCACCATTGGGAGGAGGGCGCCGACTCGGTGATCGACGCCTCGGGGAAATACGTCGTCCCCGGCGGAGTCGACGTCCACACCCATTTTGAGCTGCCGTTCGGTGGTACCTACGTCTCCGACGACTTCGAGACCGGGACGCGCGCCGCCGCTCACGGAGGCACGACCACGGTGGTCGACTTCGCGGTCCAGGTCAAGGGGGAGTCGGTTCGGAGCGGCTTCGAGAACTGGATGCAGAAAGCCGCGGGCAACTGCGCCATCGACTACGGCTTCCACATGATCGTCGGCGACATCAACGACGCTTCCCTCAAGGAGATGGAGGCGATCATCAACGAGGGGGTCACCAGCTTCAAGCTGTTCATGGCCTACCCCGGCGTCCTCTACTCGGACGACGGCGAGATCTTCCGGGCGATGCAGCAGGCGGCCAAGGACGGCACGACGATCATGATGCACGCCGAGAACGGCATCGCCATCGATGTGCTGCGGGAGCAGGCGATCCAGCGTGGCGAGACAGACCCCAAGTACCACTCGATCACCAGGCCACCGACGACCGAGTCGGAGGCGGTGCATCGCGCCGTCATCCTCGCCGAGCTCGCCGGCGCCCCCCTCTACGTGGTTCACATGTCGTCGAAGGAGGCCGTCGCCGAGCTCACGATGGCTCGCGACCGAGGTCTCAACGTATTCGGGGAGACCTGCCCGCAGTACCTCCACCTGTCGGTAGAGGATCATGTCTCCCGGCCCGGCTTCGAAGGCGCCAAATACGTGTGCTCGACGCCCATTCGCTTCAAGGCGGACGGGCATCAGGAGTACCTGTGGAATGCCCTGGCCCGCGGCGACCTGCAGGTGGTGTCCACCGACCATGCGTGTTTCTTCTACGACGACGACGACGAGCTGGGCCGCCAGAAGCGACTGGGAGAGGGCAACTTCACGCTGATTCCCAACGGACTGCCCGGCGTCGAGGAGCGCTTCAACGTGATGTACCAGAGCGGAGTCGTCGAAGGCCGCATCGACATCAATCGCTGGGTGGATCTCATCGCCACCGCCCCGGCCAAGATGTTCGGGATGTACCCCCGCAAGGGCACCATCGCAGTGGGGTCGGACGCCGACCTAGTGGTATACGACCCGAACGCAGCTTTCACGTATTCGGCGCCGGACACCATCCACGGGAACATCGACTACACGTGCTACGAGGGCATGGAGATCAACGCCAAGATCGACAAGGTGCTGTCCCGCGGCAAGGTGATCGTCGACGGTGACGAGTACGTCGGGAGCAAGGGCGACGGACAGTATCTCAAGAGGTCGATGAGCCAGTACCTGATCTGAGGAGTGGCGGCGAGGAGGACCGGTGAAGCTGATATCCCATTGGATCAACAACAAGCCGTTCAACGGTGCACCCGAACGCAAGGGGCAGGTGTACGACCCGGCCACCGGCGAGGTGACCGCCGAGGTGGCGTTTGCCACGGTGGCAGAAGTCGACGCTGCCGTCGCCGCTGCCAAGGAGGCCTTTCCAGGCTGGCGCGACAGCTCGTTGATCCGGCGCCAGAAGATCCTCTTCGCGTTCCGGGAGCTGGTCGACAAACACCAGGAGGACCTGGCCAAGCTGCTCACGGCCGAGCACGGCAAGACCTTCGACGACGCCCTCGGCGAGGTCAACCGGGGCCTCGAGGTGATCGAGTTCGCCACCAACATCCCCCACTTGCTCAAAGGCGACTACTCGGAGAACGTCTCGGCCGCGGTCGACATGTACACGATCCGCCAGCCGTTGGGGGTGACGGCCGGGATCACCCCCTTCAACTTCCCGGCGATGGTGCCCATGTGGATGTACCCCATCTCGATCGCCTGCGGCAACACCTTCGTGCTGAAGCCGTCCGAGAAGGACCCGTCGGCCTCGATGCTGTCGGCCGCGCTGTTCGCCGAGGCCGGCTTGCCGGATGGGGTGTTCAACGTGGTCCACGGAGACAAGGTGGCGGTCGACCGCATTCTCGAGCATCCGGACATCGCTGCGGTCAGCTTCGTCGGTTCCACTCCCGTGGCCCGCTACATCTACACGACCGCCACCAGGCACGGGAAGCGAGTGCAAGCGCTGGCAGGCGCCAAGAACCACATGATCGTGCTGCCCGATGCCGACATGGACCTGGCCGCCGATTCGGCGGTATCGGCCGGCTATGGGTCGGCGGGGGAACGGTGCATGGCGATCTCGGTGGTGGTCACCGTCGGCGACGCCGCCGACAAACTGCTCCCCAAGGTGAAGGAGCGGATCGATCGACTCAAGATCGGTCCGGGAATGGAACCCGACTCGGAGATGGGCCCGCTCATCACCAAGGAGCACCGCGACCGGGTCGCCTCCTATGTGGGCATCGGGCAAGAAGAAGGCGCCGAGGTGGTAGCCGACGGCCGGGACTTCACCGTGCCGGACCACGAAGACGGCTTCTTCCTCGGGGCCACGCTGCTCGACCACGTCACCCCGGACATGACCGTCTACCAGGATGAGATCTTCGGGCCGGTGCTCTCGGTGGTGCGGGCGGAGACCTACGCCGATGCCATTGCCATCATCAACCAGAACCCATGGGGGAACGGCACCGCCGTCTTCACCAACGACGGAGGTGCCGCCCGCAAGTTCCAGAACGAGATCGAAGTGGGTATGGTCGGCATCAACGTGCCCATCCCGGTGCCGCTCGGCTTCTACTCCTTCGGTGGGTGGAAGGACTCGATCTTCGGCGATCACGCCATCTACGGACCGGAAGGCATCCACTTCTANNTGGTGATCAGCCGCTGGCCGGAGCCCATCCACCGTGGAGTCGATCTGGGATTCCCCCAGCACAAATAGCGGCCATTGGAGGTCGACGGCGCTCGGAGGAGCGAAGCGAGAGAGAGCCAATGGACTTCGGAACGGTGTTACAGACCAACCCGCCGGCAACGCGGGTCGTCGAGCTGACCAAGCTCGCCGAGCAGAAGGGCTTCACCCACGTGTGGACCTTCGACTCCCACGTGCTCTGGATGGAGCCGTTCGTCATCTTCAGCCAGATGCTGGCAGCCACCGAGCGCGTGGTGGTGGGACCGATGGTCACCAACCCCGGCACCCGTGACTGGACGGTCCTCGCTTCGCTGTTCGCCACCCTGAACGACATGTTCGGGGAGCGCACCATCTGTGGGATGGGACGGGGGGACTCGGCGCTGCGCTTCATCGGACGCAAGCCGACGACGATGGCCACCATGTCCGAGTCGATGAAGGTCATCAAAGGCTTGGTGGCCGGCGACACGGTGACCTATCGGGGGGAGCGGCTGCGGCTGCCGTGGGTGAGCGAGGAAGGGTGGGACCTGCCGATGTGGGTCGCCGGCTACGGACCCAAGGCGCTGAATCTCATCGGCCGGGAGGCCGACGGCTTCATCCTGCAGCTAGCCGATCCCCAGATCCTGGAGTGGACGATGGGGGTGGTGAGGGGTGCGGCCCAGGCCGCCGGGCGCGACCCGGACGAGGTCAAGATCTGTGTGGCCGCTCCCGCCTACGTCGGTCCCGATCTCGCCCACCAGCGGGATGAACTGCGCTGGTTCGGAGGCATGGTGGGCAATCACGTCGTCGATCTGGTGGCGCGCTACGGCGGAGACGGGAGCACGGTGCCCACGGCGCTGACCGACTACATCAGGGAGCGCCAGGAGTACGACTACCTGCACCACGGGAAGAGCCGCAATCCTTCGGCCGAGTTCGTGCCCGACGCCATCGTCGACCGGTTCTGCGTGCTGGGCACGGTCGCCGACCACGTCGCCAAGCTGACCGAACTGCGTGACCTGGGCGTGGACCAGTTCGCCATCTATCTGATGCACGATGCGGAAGAGGCGACGCTGGAGGCGTACGGGAGCGACATCATCCCGGCGCTGCGCTAGGCGTCCGGCTTCCGTCTGTGCTTCTCGGTTCCGATCTGGGCCGGCGCTACCTGGTGAACGTGAAGGCCGGCGAGCTGGGGTAGATCACGGGAGCCACATCCGGTAGCGTCCGTGGTGCAGGTGGTCACACCCGGAAGGTGGGTGGCGATGGCGGGATTGCAGGGGTTGCGTCGTTTCCGTTTGATGGTGTGGGGCGTGGTGCTGGTCATGTTCGCCGCAGGGTGTGGAGGAGGCGGGCCCGCCGCACCGGACCCTATCGTCGTGGCTTCGTTCGACTTCGCCGAGAGCGAGATCCTCGCCGAGATCTATGCGCTGGCCCTGGAGGGTAGTGACGTTGCCGTGGAGCGCCGGCTCCGGCTGGGAAAGCGGGAGGAAGCGGTGAAGCCAGCGCTGGAACGGGGTGAGGTCGATCTGGTTCCCGAATACCTGGGATCGGCGCTCGAGGTCGGCTTCGGCGGAACCCCGAGCGCCGACGTTGCGGCCACCCGGCAGGCGCTCGCCGACGCGTTCGGTGCAGTAGGGGTGACCGTTCTCGATCCGTCGCCAGCTCAGAACATGAACGGGGTCGTCGTCACCGCCGAAACCGCCGCCGCGCTCGGGCTCCGGGCCATCAGCGACCTCGTTGCGGCTGCGCCGGATCTCGTCTTCGGCGGGTCGCCGGAATGCCCGCAGCGGCCTCGGTGCCTGCCGGGCCTCGAGACCAGGTACGGCATCGAGTTTGGCGAGTTCGTCGCTCTCGACGTGGGAGGCCCGCTCACCGCGGCGGCGTTGGAGTCGGGCGACATCGACGTGGCGATGCTGTTCAGCACCGACGGCACCATCGCCGCCGAGGGCTGGGTCCTCCTCGAAGACGATCGGGGTCTGCAGCCGGCCGAGAACATCGTTCCCGTCATCCGCGCGGACGCACTGGCGGCTTGGGGCGAAGGCGTCGCCGAGGTGCTGAACGCGATTTCCGCCCTCTTGACCACTGCGGACCTCACCGAGCTGAACCGGCGGGTGGGCTTCGCCGGAGAGACGCCGCAAGCCGTAGCGCGGGACTGGCTCGCCGCACGCGGGCTGCCCATGCCGTGAGCCGCGCTCGCCACGGGCGCCCCAAGCCTGTTTGATCCCCATCAAGGGCCCCGGTCCAGGTGCCGATGATCCGGGTACCGAACCGAGGAGACCTGTGCCATTGCTTGCGATCGCCGGCGCATCATGTGTGCTGGGAGCGGTGGTGATCATCACCGGGGCGCTGGCGTGGGCGGCGCGCAACGGCACGCTGCGGGAGAGCCGGCAGGAGTCGGTCGACCGCCGTTTCGCCGAGATCGTGGCCGGCATCGACACCGATCCCGTCGACGGCTCGGTCTTCTAGATCGCTTCCCTCGGGCTATTCCGGCACCATCGTTCCCCGCCGGTGGCGGTGCCCTTCCACAGCTCCAAGCGTGTCCACGGTGTCACCCACAGCGCTCGACGCGCGCGCGGCTGATAGCGTAGGTTTGAGACGCAACGTCGACAGAGGGGGAGTCGTGAGCGACGGGACGGATCGCGGTTATCGAGTCTTCGAGTGGGTGAACCGTCGGATTGGCTTCGTCGCCATTGCGGTGGTGGTGCTGGCGCTGGCGCTGGGCATGCTCGGCCCGATGGTCGCCAATGAGGAGGAGGTGAACTTCTCGCCTACGGGCGAGCTCTACACCATCGGAGAGCGGGTCGAGGACGTCTTCGACCCCGAGACGGCGATCGCCGGCGCCAGCTTCCTGGTGGAAGATCCTGACCAGTTCGACGTCTTGACGCAGGAAGCCCTGTGGATGTGGCAGCGGCGCGCGGACCTCCTCCGTGGTGATACCCGCGAAGTACAGGGGCTACCTCTCAACGCGAGATTGATGACCGGCGTCGATCTCGACCTCGGCATCGAGATCGACAAGATCTTCTCGATCGCCGACGTGGTCGATGCCCAGCTACCCAATGGTCTCGAAGGCGCCACCGACGCCGACGTGAAGCTCGTGCTGGCCGCCCTGCTCGACGACGAAGCGCCCACGGTCGGCTTGCGGGGCACGTTGGGCAATCCCATCTCCGAGCTGGCGGAGATTCGGGGGGAAACCACGCCCGTGTGGCGTGCTCCGGCTTTCGTGGCCCAGCTCCGTTTCAACTGGGACAGCTTCGCGGGTGTGGACTTGGAGAAAGAACTCAACGCGGAGGCCTGGCTGGTCGAGGCGCAGACCGTGCTGCGCGGCGGGCAGCGCAGCCTGGCGGCAAATGCTCCGCTCAACGTATGGGGGGTGGCGATCGACTTCAACACCGCCTTCGAGGACTCGTTCCAGGAGGGCGGTCCCTACGTGTTCCTGGCGGTGGCGCTGATCGTCATGCTGGTAGGCGCCCTGCTGCGCTCGTACTGGGCGGCGGCGGTCGTCTCGCTCGGCCTGGGGGTCACGATGCTGTCCTACAACGGCGTCGTGGGCCTGATCCAGCTCGACACGTCTCCCCTGCTCCAGCTGATCGTGCCGATCGCGATGATCTCGTTTGGCGTCGACTTCTTCATTCACGGCGCCGGGCGCACCCGCGAAGCGCAAGTGCAAGGGCACAGCCGGGAACGCGCCTATCCGGTGGGGATGACGGCGGTGTTCACCGCGTTGATCCTGGCCGCTGCCACCTCCGCGGCCGCGTTCCTCTCCAACGCAGCCGGCGGTATCGAGGCGATCACCGAGTTCGGCATCGGCGCCGCCATCGCACTGGCGCTCGCCTACGTGTTCCTGGGGCTCATCGCGCCCCGGGTCCTCCTCGGCATCGAGAACCGGCTCGGTGGCCGACCCGCCGACCTGGGACCGGTGCGGGAGACGCCTTACAAGGTGCTGTTCTTCATCGCCGCCATCGTGGCCGGGGTGATGGTCGCGATGACGGTGGTGTTTCCCGCGATCGGTGCTCCACTCTTCCTCATCTACCTGGCCTTGTTCATGTACGTGCCGTACCTGTGGACGCGAGGTCGGAATCGCAAAGCCGTGCAGCGGGGCCACGCTCTGGCCGACGAGGTGCGGGGCGCCGGTCACGGCTTCGCCGCTGCCGGCGGGTTGGTCCACTTCCTGGCACGGTGGCGGGTGATCACGGTTCCGGCGGTGGTGATTCTCGCCATCGTCGGCGTCGTCACCGCGCTGCAGGTGAAGTCCGAGTTCCAGATCACGGACTTCCTTCCTTCGGATTCGGATACGGTCATGAGCTTCGAGAAGAGCGACGAGTACTTCCGAGGCGATGTCGGCGGCCCCGGCTACGTGTACGTCGAGGGCGATCTGACGGCGCCGGACACGCTCGTGACTCTCGAAGCGGCCGCGGCGCGGCTCAGAGCACCGTCTGATACTGGTTCGGACGTTGAGTTCGCGGCTGGCTTCGACGGGCAGATCTTGATCAGCGAGAACGCGGCGTCGCTCGCTCGTGCCGCGGTGGCCTCTCCGGTGGCCATCGAGGAAATTGCCGCTACCACAGGGATCACGGTCACCGACTCCGATGGCGACGGGCTTCCCGACGACGCAGCTCAAGTGGCGGCCGTCTACCAGCACGCCTACAGCAACGGCATTCGCAACGCGGACGGTGATCTGATCCTGCGCCCCGACATCGTGCAGCGTTTCCTCTATGTGGACGGGGACACCCAGGCAACGAGGATCGAGGCCATCATCCCCACGTTCACCGAGTACGCGGTGATCGATGCCGACACGGCGAGGCTGAACGAAGTTGCTGACGACCTCCGGGCCGAGTTGGGAGACCGCGCCGATACCATCGGGGTATCGGGGCCGCCGATCATCAACAAGGACACCCTCGACGCCTTCGTTCGGTCCATGCTCGTCTCGTTGCCGGTGGCGATCGTCCTCGCCACCCTGATCGCGGCGCTGGTGATGCGGTCGATCAAGTACGCACTCGTGTCCATCGTGCCCATCCTGCTGGTGGTGGCGTGGGTGTACGGGTACATGTACATGACGGACCTGACGATCAACCCGGTGACGGCCACCATCGCCGCTATCGCCATCGGCGTCGGCATCGACTTCGCCACTCACTTCACCGTGAGATTCAGAGAGGAGTTCGTCGGCGAGCCGAGCCGGTTCCCGGCACTGCGACGGGCCGGGACGGGCACCGGCGGTGCGTTGTCGCTCTCGGCGCTGACGTCGATCGTTGGCTTCTGGGCTCTGAGCCTGGCGCCGACCCCGATCTTCGCCATGTTCGGTCAATTGACCGCGGTAATGGTGTTCTTTGCGCTGGCGGTGTCGCTGTTGGTGCTCCCCAGCCTGCTCCTCTTGGTCACCCCCTCGCGGAAGGGGCCCGAGCGGGAGCGCCTGGAGCTGGAGATCACCAAGGGTGAATACGCATACGATCCGCACGCTCCAGCCGCTGCGGAGCGAAGGCAAGAGTGAACGGGGCCGGCTGGCGACACCCGGGTGTTGACCACGGGGCGGTAGATTCCGGGGTATGGCATCTGCCAAGGCACCGGGCATCGGCTCCGCGCTGAGAACGCCGAACAACCTGCCGCCGCTGCTGACCAGCTTCGTCGGCCGGGAACGAGAAGCCGCGCAGCTGCAGCGGCTGCTCGCAGAAGCGAGGGTGGTGACCGTCACCGGAGCGCCGGGATCCGGGAAGACGCGCCTGGCGTTGGAGGTGGCAAGTCGGGTCCTCGACGGCTACCGCGACGGCGTCTGGCTCGTCAGGGTGCGGCGTGAACCGGACGCAGACCACATGCTGCGTGCCGTGGCCGACGCCCTGGGCACCAGCGACTCCTCGGGTACCACCGAATTCATCGCCGCTGAGGGGGGCAGATCCCTGGAGCACCGTGTGCTGGATTACCTCGAGTCGAAGGAGCTGCTGCTGATCCTCGATGCATGCGAGGATCTCGGCACCGAGGTGGCATCGCTCATCCAAACGGTACGGGAACGTGCCCGTGAGGTAAGGGTGCTGGTGACGAGCCGGCTCCCGCTATCGCTCCCCGGGGAGATCGTGTGGCAGGTGCCTCCGATGCCCATTCCCGAGGAAGAGCCCGGCGGGATCGTGACGGCGGCGAGCATCGAAGAGATCGCCTCGGTGCAGCTCTTCGTCGATCGGGCCCGAGCCGTTGAGCCGAGATTCACCCTCGACGACACCACCGCCCCCCATGTCGCGCGCATATGCCGGCGCCTCGACGGCTTGCCCCTCGCCATCGAGTTGACCGCGTCTCGGGTCGAGGTGATCGACGTCGCCGAGCTTGCCACCCGACTCGAGAGCGAGTTCGACGCGGTTGTTGGGGCGACCCGCGCTCCGGCAATCGGCAACGAGACGCTCGCAACCGCGCTCGATTGGGCCTACCGGTTGGTCGCCGAGAAGGAACAGTCGCTCTTCGACCGCCTGGCCGTGTTCCCCGAAGACTTCACTCTCGATGCCGCAGAGGCAGTGGGGTCGGGGGCTCCAATTGACACCAGCGAGATCCTGGACCTGCTGACGGGACTCGTCAAGAGCTCGCTGCTCACGGTGGCACGGGACGAGGAAGGCCGGGCGCGCTACCGGCTCCTCGGGATCTTGCGCAGCTACGCCCTGGATCGACTCGTCGAGCGCAAAGAGCTCGCAGGCCGCCGCCACCGCCATGCCGAGTACTACGAACGCCTTGCCGAGGCCCAGGTCGCGCGCATCAAGGGACCCGATCAGCTCGCCGTCCTCGATCGCCTCGAGCACGAGCGGACCAACCTGCGTGCGGCGCTGGAGTACCTCTTGGAGGATGGCGACGCGGCTGCCGCACTCCGCGTGGTATCAGGCCTCTACTGGTTCTGGTTCGTGCGCAACCATCCCGAAGGAGCCGACCTGGCGCGGCGGGCCGTGGAGCTGGCGGCAAGCACCGGAGCCGCACCCAATCCTCCCGCCCTGGTGGGCGCGGCGCTGCTGGTGCTGCTCGAAGGGTGGCTCGAGGAGGCGGAGGCTTGGCTCCGTCGCGCCATCGCCGAGGCTCACGGAGCCGCCGCTCGCGGCACCATCGGGGAGGCTCGCATGTATCTCGGCATGATCGCCCAGCGCCGAGGCCGTGCCGAAGATGCCGAGCAGCAGTTCACCGCCGCGCTCGATGATTTTCGGGCTGCCGAGGATGAGTGGGGCGCGGCGTGGGCGAGGTGGTTCCTGGGAACGGCCGCTCGCCTGCGGGGAGACGACGAGGAGGCCGGTAAGTACCTCGACGCCTCTCTCCAATCGTTCCGGCTGGCCGGCACCGCGTACGGCACCGCCAACTGCCTCGCGGTGCTGGGAGGGCTGGCCCGGGCGCGGCGCGACTTCGCCCGAGCGGAAGCATTTCACCGGGAAGCGCAAGCTCTGATGGAAGCAGTCGGTGATCGCCTCGGGGTGGCCGGGGTCGAGGCCTCCTTGGGAATAGATGCGCGCGAACGCGGGGATCTACGGGACGCGCTCACCCACTTCGCCGCGTCGGTGGATCAGACCCGGCCGCTGGGCAGGAAATCCAGCTTGGCCCAAGCGCTCTACTTGTACGGCGACGCCGCACGTCGCAATGGGGACTTCGACACGGCTTCGGCGCAGCTCTTCGAGGCGCTCGACCTCTCCGCCACTGCTCCGGAGCCCACCGTCCGTACCACCCTGGTGCGCACCCTGGAGAGTCTCGGCCTGCTGTTCCACGACACTGGCTCCCATGAGCGCGCGGTGACGCTGCTCGCGGCCGCCTCCTCCATCGAGCCGGAGTCCTCGCGGGGCTCGGCCGATCGGCGCCGCGCCATCTCGGACACACTTACCAACGGGAGGGCGCGGCTGGGCCAGGAGTCCTACGAGGCGCTGTGGCGGGCCGGCCGAGCCCTGTCTCCCATCGAGGCCACCGTGCTCGCCCACGCCGAGCCGGACGCTCCACCCGCGGCGGGGCGGGGCCTGTCATTGGACGAAGTGGAGCTGGGCAAACGTGTGGTGAGCGAGCTGGGTGGCATCAGCGAGCGACGCGAGCTGCGACTGGCAGGCATCCGTATGGCGGGTCGACGGCGGCGTCCTTCAGGGGAGCGGGCCCCCATTCCCCGGGAGCTGCGCGCCAGCGGCTACTTCTGGATCGTCATTACCCTGACGCTGATCGCGGTATGGGTGTCGCTCTTCGCGTGGCCCAACACCACCGAGTGGTGGGAGGCTCGAGATCAGACGGTGCTCGACTGGTTCGCCGACTTGCGACGGGCGGGTCTCACGCGGGTGATGGAAGCACTGCACGCGCTGGGTTCGGTGTGGGTGTTCCGGCCGCTGCGCTGGGCGATGTTCGTGGTGCTGCTGGTCACGCGGAGGTGGCGGCACCTGCTGGGTGTCCTCGTTGCCTTCGTGGTGCTCGAGAGCTTCGTCGATGTCTTGGCGGTGGAGATCGGCCGCCCCCGGCCATTCGTGGAGATCATGGCGCCCTGGCAGGGCTACTCCCATCCCTCGGGACCGGTTGCCTCTATGGCGGTGACGTTGGCGGTGATGGGCTATTCGCTCATACCGCAAGGCCGCTGGCGCCGGCGCTGGCAGGTGACCGCCGCGGTCATACTCGCGCTGCTGGTGGTTGCCCGCGTCTACCTAGGAGTTGACCACCTGACGGACGGAGTGATCGGCGCCCTGCTGGGAGCCGCGATCGCAGTGCTGGTGTTCCGGTTGTTGGTTCCCGACGCTGCCTTCCCGGTGGTCTACCGGCGCGGCCGCACGGCTCACCTCGACATCACCGACGAACGACGAGGTGCCGTCCGGCGGGCGGTGGCCGACCAACTCGGCCTCACCGTGCTGGAACTGGAGCCTTTCGGCTTGGAGGCATCGGGCGGCTCGACGCCGCTCCGCATGAAGGTCTCCGGCGAACCCGACGCCATCCTCTTCGGAAAGCTCTACTCGACGAACCATCTGCGCGCCGACCGCTGGTACAAGGCAGGGCGGACGATCCTCTACGGCTCCCTCGAGGACGAGGTGAAGTTCTCTTCCGTGCGTCGCCTCGTGGAGTACGAGGACTACATGCTCCTCACAATGGAAAACGCCGGGGTGCCGTCGGCGCGACGGTACGGGATCGTCGAGATCACCCCCGAGCGCGAGTACCTGATCGTGACCGAGTTCCTCGCCGACGCCGAGGAGATCAGCGTGGCCACCGTCGACGACTCCGTGATCGACGACGCGCTGCTCGTGATCCGCAAGATGTGGGACGGCGGCTTGGCGCACCGCGATATCAAACCCGCCAACGTGATGGTCCAGGACGGACGGGTCCGGTTGGTGGATGTCGCCTTCGGGACCGTGCGACCATCTCCGTGGCGGCAGGCGGTGGACCTGGCCAACATGATGATCATTCTCGGGCTGCGCGTCGACCCGGAGCAGGTATACCGGCGCGCGCTGCGCTATTTCGCCCCGGAGGACATCGCCGAAGCTTTCGCCGCCACCCGCAGCGTGACGATCCCTTCCCAGTCGCGTTCCTCGCTGCGCATCAAGTTGAGGACCCAGGGCCTCAACATCATCGAGACTTACCGCCGCCTCGCCCCGCACCGGGAGCCGATCGCCATTCAACGCTGGAGTCAGCGACGCCTCGCGCTCACGCTGGGGGCGCTGCTGTTGGCCATGCTGCTCCTCAGCCTGATCATCGAAAACGTGACGGGGCGGGGGTTCATATGATGCGCCGCACCGCGATCCTCTGCTGCACGCTGGCGATCGTTGCCGCCGGGTGCGGCAATCTGGGGAGAGCGACGGCGGCATGCACGGAGCTGGGGGAGGACCCGCCAAATTCCATCGTCATGGAGATTCAGGCCGTGCCCACCGCCGAGTGGGGACCGTGCCTGAACGACCTCAAGGTGGGCTGGGAGTACGAGCACCTGGAGCCCGAGAGCGGCGCCGCCCGGTTCTGGCTCGACTCGGACCGACTGGGAGACCGGTTCCTGGAAGTGGCGCTGCTGGACAGCTGCGAGCCCACCGGGATCCGTGCGGTGACGAGTCCGCGGCCCGGCATCGACGTGTTCGTCGACGAGGCGGCCGCACCGCAGCCGGTCAGCGTGACGCTGGTGCCGGTCGCCGAACGGCACCAGTCCTACGGAGCCGACATCGGGGTGAGCCTCAGCGGCACAACCCTGGAGGGGCGCGACCTCCGGCTGGAGATGGACACCAGCGCCCGGCCGGCTCCGGAACGGGTGACGGCGGCGCTGGAGCGAGGGCACTACGTGCTCGTGTTCGACGACCTAGATGTACTGAACCGGACGGTAGAGCTCCGCATCCCGGCCGAGCCGAAGATGTACCCAGCCATCTCAGTGGAGGAGGCGCTGGACGAGATCGAGGACCGCCTCACCGAGCTTCGCTATCGAGCGTCCTGGTTCCACGTATTCGAGGGTGGTTGCATCGTGTACGAGTACGACGCCAGTGGCCCCGAGACCCGCACCGTCGTCGAGGACGTCCAACAAGCCGTTGGCTTCTTCCCCTTGGGTGAGCTGCGCCGCGGCGCGGCGTCGCAGGGGATCGTCATCAATCCGGCCGACGTGTCGGGCGAGTGAGCCGCATGAGGGAGGGGTCGAGACGGATTGCGGAGATGGGGGGCCGAATCCGCTCCGGCCTGCAACGCATGGCCAGCCGGTCGCGGGTGTCGATCGTCGACATCCGGCGCGGCGTGCTGACCCGTACCCTCGTCTTTGCCGGCGCAGCCACTGCGATGTGCCTGGCGATGATCGTTCCACCGGCCCGTCGTGTCATCGAGGAGATCGATGCTGCCTGGCAGGCGACCATGTTCGATGCCGAGTGGGGTCCCCTGCTCGCCGTGGCCCACGTGCTGGGCTTCGTCGGTGGAGTGTGGGGAACGACCACCTTGCGCGTCGCCATCGGAGGCTGGGCCTTCTTGCGGCGGCGCTGGTGGGTGCTGGGAGCGTGGATCGGCTCCATCGTGGTCGCGGAGGGAGCCAACTCGATTCTCAAGGCGTTGTATGGCCGCACCCGGCCCCCTGATCCACTCGAGGTGACCCGAAGCTCGTCGTTTCCTTCCGGGCACACCATCGCCGCGGCGGTGACCGTGGTGATGGTCGTCGTGCTCTTCGCTCCCCGCGACGATGGCCGGCGTCGCTGGTGGGCCGCGGCGATCGGCCTCATCCTGGCGATGGCCCTCAGCCGAACCTACCTCCGGGTCCACTGGCTCTCGGATGTGGTTGCCGGGGCGCTCATCGGCAGCGCCAGCGGCTTACTCGTTGCGGAAGTCGACGAGGCTGTACGCCGCAGGCGAGTAGGCTCGCCGGCGGCGGCGCCATCGGCGGGACGCGCCGCACCCGCAACCGAGGGGGTGGCGGGTGGCGACTGACCACGTCCCTCGCCGGGCCGAGGTCTCCCTTCGCCGCCGGATCCTGCAGGCGGCGGTGTCCCTGGCGTTGGTGGTGGCCATCTTCGTCGGCGTGTTGCCCCGGATCGCCAGCTACGAGGAGGTATGGGCCACGATCTCGGACATGACCTGGCTCGAGGTCGTGACGCTGCTGTTGGTGTCGGCGTGGAACATCATCACCTATTGGTTCCTGCTGGTGGCGGTGATGCCGGGCCTGAGGGTGCGGCAGGCCGCGGTCGTCAACCAAGCCTCGACGGCGGTGGCGAACACCGTGCCCGGTGGTGGTGCCATCGCGGTAGGCGTCTCCTACGCCATGTACCACTCCTGGGGCTTCAGTGGGGAGCGGTTCGCGCTCAGCACCATCGTCTCGGGGGTGTGGAACAACTTCGTCAAGCTCGGGATGCCGGTGATCGCCCTCGGGCTCCTCGTGCTGGAGGGCAACGTCAATCCGGCACTCATCACCGCGGCCCTGGTTGGGCTGGCGGCCCTGGCGGTGGCGATCGCCGTGCTGGGACTGGTGCTGTCCAGCTCGCGGCTGGCCCGCCGGGTAGGAGAGATCGGAGCCAAGCTCATCAACCCGCTGCGCCGCTTGCTGCGGCGGCCCTCGTCCACGGACTTGGGTGAGGCGACGGTGGGGTTCCGCAACCGGACCGTTGGCCTGCTGCGCACGCGCTGGCTTGGGATCACGGCGGCCTCCTTGGTCTCCCACCTGTCGCTCTACCTGGTGCTCCTGGTCACGCTCCGCCACGTCGGCGTGTCCAACGAGACGGTGAGCTGGATCCTGGTGCTGGCGACGTTCGCCTTCGTACGTCTCATCTCGGCGCTCCCGGTCACCCCGGGTGGGTTGGGAGTCGTCGAACTCGGATACACCGCCGGCCTCGCCGCCGGGCTGGACGAGCCGATGCGCGCCAAGGTCGTCGCCGCGGTGCTCGTCTTTCGCGCCCTGACCTACTTCCTTCCGATTCCGCTCGGGGCCACGGCGTACCTCTTCTGGCGCCGCAACCGCAGCTGGCGGGCCGAGTCGCCTGCGGAGGAGCTGGAGAGCTCCACCGCCCAGATGTGAGCTGTGGCCATAGCGGGCGCCGCTGGGCTTCGGGGTCGCGCCCGCGCACTCTGCGATCGGCCGATGAACCGCCGGCCGCTCGCACCCAGGGCCCGCAGGAGTAGGGTCGAAGGCAGCCGTCGGAGAGGGAGGATGTGATGCGTGTACGACGATGGCCGGTTCTCGCCGCGGCGGCAGCCACCCTGCTGGCACTCCTCCCGTCGGCGGCGGTGGCCACGCAGCCGGACGACGTACCTCCCATCAGCACGGAGTTCCGGGTCGAGGCGGTCTCCACCCGACCCGAGCTGGTGAGCGGGGGTGATGTACTGGTGCGCGTTGACGTGCCTCGTACCGTGCCGATCGGGCAGGTGCGGGTAACGGTGGATGGCGCCGACGCGACCGCAGCGTTTCGGCATGCAGGTGGTCGAACGCTGCTGGGATTGGTCGACAGCCTCGCCGTGGGAGACGCCACGCTGCGCGTGGATGCCAACGGAAGGGGCCGGGGACGTCCCTCGGCCGAGCTCGAGCTGGTGAACCACCCGATCACGGGCCCGGTGCTGTACGGCCCACAGGCCGACCCCTTCTTCTGCGAAGCCGATGCCTTCGGGCTGGCGATCGTCGATCCGGTGACCTGCTCCACCGAGACGCGGGTGACCTGGCGGTACCGCACCACCGGGGGAGCGTGGTCCTCGCTGGACCCAAGTGCTCCTCTCCCCGCCGACGTGGCCGCGACGACGACCACGACCGGGGCGACGGTCCCCTTCATCGTGCGGATGGAGGAGGGCACCATCAACCGCGCGGTGTATCAGATCGCGGTCCTCGACAACCCCACCACGCTCGGACCGGATCCGTGGACGATGGAGGAGGGGTGGAACCGCCGTCTGGTCTACACGTTCGGCGGTGGCTGCAATCACGGGTGGCACCAGGGCAGGTCGACCGGCGGCGTCCTCGATGTTTCGATGCTGGAACGGGGTTACGCGGTGGCGTCTGCCACGCTCAACGTGCTGAACATCAACTGCAATGACGTCGTCTCCGCCGAGACCGCGCTCATGGTGAAGGAGCACTTCATCGAGACTGTCGGCATTCCCGAGCACACGATCGGCTGGGGAGGGTCGGGCGGAGCCATTCAGCAATACCTGATCGCCGAGAACTACCCGGGGCTGCTCAATGGCATCATCCCCAACGTGAGCTTCCCGGACGCAAGCTCCATCTTGCCGGGGATCTCCGACTGCAGGCTCATGGTCGACTACTTCGCCAACGACGCCGACGTGGCCTGGACGCAAGCGGAGAGGACCGCCGTGTCCGGGTTCGCCACCTGGAACACCTGCCTTGCCTGGCACGCGTCGTTCGCCAACCGGATCGACCCCGACGAAGGCTGCGACCCGGCGATCCCACCAGGTCGCCGGTACGACGCCGCCACCAACCCCGACGGGTTGCGCTGCACGGTCCACGACTACATGGCTGCGATCTTCGGCACGGATCCGGCGACGGGGTTCGCCCGGCGCGCGCTCGACAACGTCGGTCTCCAGTACGGGTTGAATGCGCTGCTCGCCGGCGATGTCAGTCCGGAGCAGTTCGTCGACCTCAACGCGGACATCGGCGGGTACGACATCGATGCCAACATCGTGGCGCAACGGACGCTAGCCGACCTGCCGGCGGTGGAGGCAGCCTATGCCACCGGCAGGATCACCAGCGGCGCCGAGGGACTGGCCGCCACACCGATCATCGACTTCCGCCTCTACGTCGATCCGCTGGGCGACATCCACGATCGCTTCCGATCGTTCACGATGCGGCAGCGGCTCGTCGACGCCAACGGGCACGCCGCCAACCAGGTGATCTGGTCCAGCCCCACGCCGCAGCTGTGGAGCCAGTCGGCCTACCAGGCGCTCGGCCTGATGGACCGGTGGCTCACCGACGCGGCGGCGGACTCTTCCGGCGCGCCCTGGGCGGAGAAGATCGTTGCCGCCAAGCCGCCGGAGGCGACCGATGGCTGCTGGCTTCCCGACGGGACCCGGATCGACGAGCCGGCCGTGTACGGGGGCACGGGTATCTGTGATTCTGTGTATCCGGCGTACGGAGACCCGCGGCTCGCGGCCGGCTCACCGTTGGCCAACAACGTGGTCAAGTGCAGTCTGAAGCCGCTCGATCCGGCCGACTATTCCGGGGTCACCTTCACCGCCGGTCAATGGTCACGCCTGGAAGCGACCTTCCCGGATGGCGTCTGCGACTGGACCCAGCCCGGCGTCGGGCAGCTACCTATCGAGGAGGTGTGGCGGGTCTACCCGGGCTAAAGGGGCTGATAGGCGAGCGGTAGAGCCCACCGCACCGCCGCGACCCGGGAGCGGGATGGGCTGCTCGCCGTCGGGGACCACCCAGTGACCCCACCGCGCCGCGGTCCATTCGGCGTGCCGCGTCCCGTGCCGGCGCCACCCTGGAGGGGACCCAAGTGGGGTGGATTGCTATCACCTCGTCGCTACTCCACCCGTCGCATTGGGCATGGGTGACCTTGGACCCTGGTGAGGGTGTCGCCCGGCTCCCATAGTGAGGGCTACAGGGAAGAAGGGGGTGATGCATATGCCACATGTGCCTGCCACGTTGCGTCGCGTCCGTTGGCGGCCCGTAGGGATCGTGACGGTCGCGTTGGCGCTGGTGTTCACCATGGTGGTCGCCGGCGGAGCCGCGACGGCGGGGGAGGAGGGCTCCTCGCTGACTCCAAAGGAGGCGCTGGGTCGAGAGCTGTTCTTTGACAAGATCTCGGATCCTCCGTGGGTCTCGTGTGCGACCTGCCACGCTCCGGCCATGGGCTGGACGGGAGGCATCGCTGGGATCAATCTCCACGGTGCGGTCTATCGGGGTGCAGTTCCGCAGCGCTTCGGCGACCGCAAGCCGCCGTCTTCTGCCTACGCCACCTTCAGCCCGGTGTTCCATCTCGACATGGCCACCGGCGAGTTCGTCGGAGGCAGCTTCTGGGATGGCCGCGCCACCGGCGAGCGGCTGGGCAACCCGGCGGCGGATCAGGCGCTCGGGCCGTTCCTCAACGTCGTCGAGCAGAACATGCCCAGCAAGGCGGCCGTCTGCGCCGCGGTGGAGGGCTCGAAGTATGCCGGCCTGTTCGAGGAGGTGTGGGGTCCCGGCTCGCTGGACTGCAGCGCGAGCGGAGTAGAGGCCACCTACGACCGGATCGGGCTGTCGATCGCCGCCTACGAGGGCTCTCCGGAGGTGAACCAGTTCAGCTCCAAGTTCGATGCCTACTGGATGAGCTGCCTGGAGGCCGGCAATTCCGAGGAGGCGTGTGGTCTCGCCGAAGGCGACCACGCGGTGCTCGATCCCACCGGCATCCTCAGCGAGCAGGAGTTCGACGGACTCATCGAATTCGGCGAGTACTGCTCGGTGTGCCACGTCAGCCACATCTCCGGCCCCGGTGGCGTGCCACCACTGTTCACCGACTTCACCTTCGACAACATCGGAGTGCCCCGCAACCCGGAGAACCCCTTCTACGACATGGATGAGGTGTTCCTCCCGGGTGGCATCCCGATCAATCCCGAAGGTGACGAGTTCATCGACTTCGGGTTGGGGAACTTCCTGCGCAGTCGGCCGGAGTGGGCCCACTTGGCGTACGACAACGACGGTAAGCACAAGGTCCCCACCGTGCGGAACGTCGACATGCGGTTCGGGAAGGGCTTCCCCAAGGCGTACATGCACAACGGGGCCCTCAAGAGCCTGGAAGAGGTCGTCCACTTCTACAACACCAGGGACGTTCCCGAGGAGGGTTGGCCGCCGCCCGAGGTGGACCGGAACGTCAACCGCGACATCCTGGAGGGGGTGCCTCTCGGGGACCTTCAGCTCGACGAGGAGGCGGAAGCGGCCATCGTGGCCTTCCTGCGCACGCTGACCGACGGCTACCTCGACTGAGCTGCCACTCGGCGAGCCGGAACCGCTCCCGCCCGGCGCGGCGACCGGTGGGAGGGTAGAGTCGAGCCCGCCGGAGGAGGCGTCGTGGAGGACGGACCAGGGCCGGTCCCCGTCGTCGAGCCGGGGGCTCACGGTGTCGATAGGTCCCGCGCGCCCCGGCGGTTGGGAGGATTCTGAAGGCGCATGCGGGTTACCACCGACTTCGATCCCGCCGTCCACGGCTTTCGTTTCCGGAACCGTTTCGACGGCGGTGAGGTCATCGGCGAACTCACCGATCAGGGGCTCCTGGGGCGGCTGATCGGCGCCGAGTTGCCCGGCGCGCTGCAAGCGGCGGTGGGCCTGGCCCGCCATGCCGACTTCTGGGGAACGTTCGGGCTCTGCGGCGGCATGAGCTGGGCGGCGCTCGACCGCTACGTGGCCGGCGAGCCCGTGCCGCCGGACACCAGCTCGCCCGGTCCCGGGAGCGACCTGTTCCGTGAGCTGGTGCGGCGCCAGGTCGAGTCGCTCGGCGGCTCCGAGGTGTTGAAGCGCTGTCTGCTCTGGCAAGTGCTGCCGGACTCGACCCGATGGTGGCGCTTCTGGATGGACAGCGTGGGGCGGCTGGTTGATCGCAACGAATGGCCGGCGTTGCGAGCTGCGCTCGATGCCGGCACTCCCCAGGCGCTATGCCTGGTGCGGGTCAAGGGAGCGGGGAGCCCGGCCCGCAACCACCAGGTGGTAGCGGTTGGCTACGAGCTCTTTCCCGACGGTCACCTCGCCGTAGACCTCTACGACCCCAACCGTCCCGGCGCCACCCCGCGCCTGCTCATGCGCACCGGCACGTTCTGGCACCGGCTAGAAGGCCGCCAGACCACTGGAGAGCCGTTCCGCGGGTTCTTCGTCTGGCCCCACCAACCGCTCTGAGCATCGGAGCGGCTCGCCCGGCAGCTCACCCCAGCTGCGCCAGGGCCTTGGCCAGGGGTTCCACCATCGAGACGTCGTAGGGCGCCCGCATGCTGAAGATGACGACGTCGAGACCGGCCTCGAAGCGCTGGGCCGCCTGCTCCGCGATCTCGGACGGGGAGGCATCTCGTGGGTAGAACACGTGAGTGCTGCAGGTGATCTCGGCGGGATCACGTCCCACCTCCTCGCAGTGCTCCACCAGCACCTCGTGCTTGCGCTGCCACTCCTCCGGCTCGAGGCGCAACGCGTCCCACATCTGCGCCCAGCGGGCCACGGTCCGCAGCGTCCGCTTCTCCCCCTTGCCGCCGATGACGATCGGGGGCCGCGGCCGCTGGGGACCCTTGGGCTCGCAGCGGGCGTCGCTCAGCTGATAGAAGTGGCCGGCGAACGAGGTCGTCTCCTCGGCGAGCATGCGGGCGATGATCTCTACTCCTTCGTCGAAGCGGTCCATCCGTTCGGCGATCGTTCCCAGGCCGAGCCCGTAGGCGTCCGCCTCCAGCTCGTACCAGCCGGCGCCGAGCCCGAGCTCGAGGCGTCCCCCGGAGACGATGTCCAGCGACGCGGCCATGTTGGCGGTGATGGCAGGGTGGCGAAAGTGCATGCCCGCCACCATGCACCCGACGCGAATCCGCGACGTTGCCTGCGCCAGCGCCGACAGCGTCACCCACGCTTCCATGCAGGGGCCGTTGGGATCGCCGTGGATGGGGTAGTGGTGATCGAAGTTCCAGGCCGACTCGAACAACTCGATGTCGTCGGCGGCACGCCAGATCTCGAGAATGTCGCTCCACTCGGCGTGTTGGGGCGGTGTCTTGATCCCGTACCGGGCCATTTATGTCTCCCTCGTCTCGATCACTCAGCCCGCCCGGCACCGACGAGGCACCGGCTCGCGGCCTGACGGTTCAGCTCTCCTCCGAGGACTGCGTGGTGTGGAGGATGCACGACGTGAGGTGTCCTCCGCCGACGTCCTCCAGCTGCACCCGATCGACCTCGTCGAAACGGACTCTCAGCTCCGGACCCTCCCGACGTACCTCCACCATGGCGGAGCGCATCGGGCCGGGCGTGGCCGGGCCTTCGAGGAGCGCCTCCGCTTCGGCGGCGGCGCTGTCGTCGTGGAAGCGCAGCACGCTGTCGAAGTCCGATGATCGTCGTACTGCGCTCAACCCATCCAGCGTCGTGGAGTTGTCGGAGAGCCAGGCGACGGCGTCATCGACCTCCCAGCCGCACCGGGGAGTGGCCGCGGGGCAGCGGGTGTGAAACCTGCACCCCTGCGGAGGACGAGCGGGATCGGGCACGGTGCCCTCGAGGCCCCGCATCTCCGCATCCTCGTCTCCCTCCAGGAGGTCGGGGTTGGCCGCCAAGAGTGCCTCGGTGTACGGATGGCGCGGCGAGGCGAACAGCTCGTCGGTGGTCGCTTGCTCCATCACCTCGCCCAGGTACATGACGACGATCTGATCGCTCATCAACCGCACCACCCCCAAGTCGTGGGTGATGAAGAGGTAGGTCAAGCCTCGTTCCTGTTGGAGCTGATGGAGGAGATTGAGGATCTGAGACTGCACCGAGACGTCGAGGGCGCTGGTGGGCTCATCGAGCACGATGAACTCTGGATCGAGGGCCAGCGCCCGTGCGATCGAGATCCGCTGGCGCTGACCGCCCGAGAACTGGTGGGGATACCGGTAGAGGTGTTGCCGTCCCAATCCCACGTTTTCGAGGAGAGAAACGACCCGCTCGGTCAGCTCCGTCCCCGAGGCCTCGTTGTAGACCCGCAGCGGCCGGCCGACGATGTCCTTCACCAAGTGGCGTGGGTTGAGCGAGCTGAAGGCGTCCTGGAAGACGAACTGGCAATTGCGGCGGTAGGTGCGCCACGCGTCCCCCTTCAGGCGGTCGATGCGATGGGCCCGTTCGATGCCCTCCAGCCGGGCCTGCTGCTCGGGGGTCCGCTGCTCCTCGGCTATGGCGTCCATCTCATCGAGAAAGATCCGGTCCGCCGCGGCGAGCCGGAAGTAGATGCCGCCGCCGGTGGCGTCGGTGAGGCCGGCGATGCAGCGTCCCAGCGTCGTCTTCCCGCATCCGCTCTCACCGACCAAACCCAAGGTCTGCCCGCGGGTGATCTCGAAGCTGACCCCGTCGACGGCACGCACGTGGCCGACCACCTGCTGGAAGACCCCCTCCCGGACCGGGAAGTACTTCTCCACGCCGCGAACGGTGATGACCGGCTGGCCGTCGATCCGGCTCCCGGCGGCGAGGGGGTCGTCGCGCACCGTGGTCATGAGGGGCTCCTGTCGAGCCGGGGCAACTCGGCGGCGTCGACTCCCAGCTCCGCCGGAGACGCATAGGCATGGCAGGCGACCGGGCGCATACCCGGTCGAGCATCGAGGACCGGGTCCACCTCGCCGCAGACGCGGGCTGCGTAGGGGCACCGGGTGTGGAAGCGGCAGGCGGGTGGGGGGTCGATCAGCTCGGGAACGGTGCCCTCGATTGCGGCCAGTTCTCCTCGCCGGTGTGCAAAGGACGGCACCGCCGCCAGCAGGCCCCTGGTGTACGGGTGGAGCGGGTCATGGAAGACGTCCTGCGTCTTCCCGATCTCGGAGATGCGTCCAGCGTACATCACCGCGATCCGATCGCAGATCCGCCGCACCAGGGAGAGATCGTGGCTGATGTAGAGCACCGAGGTCTGGTGGCGGTGCTGGAGCTCGCGGATCAGCTCGAGGATCCGCGCCTGGATGGTGACGTCCAGGGCCGTGGTGGGTTCGTCGGCGATGAGGAGGTCCGGGTTGCAGGCGAGGGCCTGGGCGATCATCACCCGCTGCTTCATGCCGCCCGAGAGCTCGTGCGGGTAGCTGGCCATGATCTTGCGCGGGTTGGGGATCTGGGTCTCCGCCAGTGCGTCGGCGACCACCTCATCGACCCTGCGGCGGAGGCGCCGGCCGTGGGAGCGAAGTGGCGGCACTCTCGCCGCCAGCCGCTCGAGCTTGCCGGCGCGCTGGCCGGCGGCTCTACGGATGACACGGGGCGCTCTCCCGTTCCAACCCGCCAGCAGCTCCTCGCTGCGGTGCTGGTAGAAGACCTCGGCCACCTGCTCCCGGATCGGGAGGGCAGGATTGAGCGCCTTGCCCGGGTCCTGGAAGATCATCGCGATGCGGTTGCCCCGGATGTCCAGCAGCTGGGAGGTGGGTACCCGGAGGAGGTCGATCGGCGCGCCTCCCTGCTGCCTGGCCTCCCTCGTCCAGAAGTGGATACGACCCCCGGCGTAGGTACCCGGTGGCGTGGGGACGAGGCGCAGGAAGGAGCGCGCCGTGACGGTCTTGCCGCAGCCCGTCTCCCCAACGAGACCCACGGTCTCCCCGTCGCGGATGTCGAAGGAGACCCCGTCGACGGCGTGGACCACGCCCGCCTTGGTCTCGAAATGGACTTTGAGATCCTCGACCGAGGCCACGAGCGCTGCCGTCTTGTCGCTCGCCGGAACCGTGGCCGGGGCGGTCATCGGCCCTCCGTACGAGGATCGAGGACGTCACGAAGCCCGTCACCGAACAGGTTGAAGGCGAGGGCCCACAGGAACACCATGGCGCCGGGGAAGGTCGAGGCCCACCACCGACCCGACGAGATGCCCGCCTGGCCCTCGCTCACCAGCACGCCCCACTCGGCGAGGCCCGCCTCGGCAAGCCCGATGAAACTGAGGGTCGCTCCGACGAGCACGATGTTGCCCATGTCGAGCGTCGCCTGGACCACCACGGGCGTCACCGAGTTGGGGAGCACGTCCTTGCGGTAGATGTTGAACTTCGAGTCGCCGATGACCCGGGCCGAGTCGACGTACTCGTTGTGCTTCACGTGGATGATCTGGCCGCGGATGATGCGGGCGTACTTCACCCAGAAGACGACCGACAGGGCGAAGATGATGTTCGCGAACGAGGGCCCGAGGACCGCAGCGATGGCCAGCGCGAAGATCAGCTCGGGGATCGCCAGGAATACGTCGACGATCCGCATGATGAACTCGTCGATCTTGCCGCCGATGAAACCGGCGATGCTGCCCATGATGGTCCCGACGGTCATCGTGATCCCGACGACGATCAGCGACATGCGCAGCGAGGTCCGGGCGCCCCACAGCACGCCGTAGAGCACGTCGCCCCCGGTCGACGTGGTCCCGAGGAGGTGTCCCGGAGTCCCCGGCGGTGCATTGGTGGCGCCCCAGTCGCGCGGCATTTGGTAGGCGTCCGGTCTGTTCGGTTCGGTGAGCACGGGTGCCAGGAACGCCAGGCCGATCAGCGTCACGATGATGATGAGGCCCATGAGCGTCGTCGGGTTACGCAGGACCTCGCGGGTGAGCTCGCCGGCCCGCCGCAGACGGACGGCCAGCGGCCCAGAGGCGGCGGGGAGACGGGGTCGCCGGGCGGCGGTATCGACCACGACTCAGCCCCCCAGGACGACGCGGCGGTCGAGATAGGCGTAGAGGACGTCCACGATCAGGTTCACCACGAGGAACAGGATGCTGGTGAACAGGACGTAGGCCATGATCGTCGCCTGGTCGCCGCGCAGCACCGCGTCGGCCATCCACCGCCCCAGCCCGGGCCAGATGAAGATGATCTCGACCACCACCGATCCCTGCAGCAGGAACCCGAAGCCGAGCCCGATGACGGTGACCGTCGGGATCAGCGCGTTGCGCCGGGCGTGACGGCGCAGCACCAGACGCTCGGGCAGCCCCTTCGCCCGGGCCGCATCGACGTAATCCTCGTTGAGCTCCTCGGCCAGCGAGGAGCGCATCATCCTGGTGATGATGGCCGTGGCACCGTATCCGAGTGTGACCGCAGGCAGGATCAGGTGCCAGATGGCGTCGCGGAACGCAGTCCAGCTCCCGGCGAGGATCGCGTCGAGCGTGTACACGCCGGTGGGGTGGGGGATGGAGGCGAAGATCGCCGCATCCGACCGACCCACCGGGAACCATCCCAGGTACACCCAGAAGATGATCAGCATCACGATGGCGAACCAGAAGATCGGAGTGGCCGCCCCGCTGATGGCGAACACCCGGGTGAGGTGATCCGGCAGCCGGTCTCGCCGCGCCCCGGCGAAGGTGCCGAGGCCGATTCCCATCGAGACGGCGACGATGGCGGCGGCGATCGATAACTCGAGGGTGGCGGCCAGCCGACGGGGCAAGACGTCCATCACGGGGGCCGCTGAGACTCCGGAGAAGCCGAGATCGCCCTGCAGCACGCCTCCCAACCAGCGCACGTACTGCACCGGCAGCGAGTCGTTGAGCCCGAAGCGCTCCTCGATCTGCGCCACCTCCTCGGGGGTCATCTCGTGCTCGAGGTAGATCGCGATCGGGTTCCCGCCGACACGGCCCAGCGTGAACACGATGATCGAGGTCCCCACCAGGATGAGCGGGAGGATCAGCAGTCGCCTGATGATGTACTCGCGGATCTGCATCGGAGCGTCTACTCGGCTCGGTTGTCCATCGCCGCTCCTGGGATGAACGTGCGCCCGACCTTACCGGTCGGGCGCACGCAACGTTGTTGTCGGCTACTTGTCGAACAGGGCGAACTTCAGGCTGGGCCGCGGCCACAGCGGGTTCATCTGGAAGTTCTGCACCCAGGTGCGGTGCGCCATGAGCGCTCGCTCGTTCCCCGGGATCACCCACATCGGGTCCTCGAACAGGATCCGGGCCAGCTCCTGGTAGTTGGCGATCCGCTGGTCGACGTCGGTGGAGGACGCCGCCTCGTCGACCAACGCCGCGATGCGGTCGGCGTCCTGGTAGCCGTTGCGGAACTTGTGCACGTCGCCCCACTCGCCGTCGGGATGGACGTACGCNNACTCGAACGGCACCTGGGCGTGGGCGTCGTCGAACTGGGCTTCGACCACGTCACTCACGATGATTCTGAAGTTCGGGTTGAGCTCCGCCATCGAGTCGCGCAACACCAGCGCGGCGACAGTGAAGATTCCGCCTTCTTCGGCGAGCACCGTCATGGTGAAGCCCTCGTCCCACCAGCCGGTCTCCCGGAACAGCTCCTCGGCCCTGGCGTGGTCCTTGGTGAACCTGGGCAGGGAGTCGTCGTATCCCAGCATGGGCTGGGGCAGGTAGTGCGGCACCGGTCCGCCGAGGCCGTCGAGGCCGCCGTCGACGAACGCCTCGTAGTCGAAGGCGTAGTTGAACGCCTGGCGCACCCTCGGATCGTGGAAGAAGTCCGCGGGGACCGTGTCCTCGTCCGGCAGCAGGTCTTCCTGGATGTCCAGGTTCAGCCCGATGTGGACCGGCTCGAGGAGCCAGCCGCCGGTGAAGACGGTCACGCCCTCGGCTCCCTCGAGGTCGCTGATGAACGTCGGGTCGGTCTCGATCGAGTCGAAGTCGCCGGCGCGGAGGCCGAGCACTCGGACGTCCGAGTCAGGGACCTGCTGGATGCGGACGTCGAGGTTGGCCTTGTCGCCCCAGTACTCGTCGAACACCTCGAGCTCGACGGTCTCGCCGCGGTTCCACGCGGTGAGGCGGTAGGGTCCCGAGCCGATCGCGTTGCCCGTGAAGAACTCGTTGGGTTGACCGGCGACGACGCCGCCGTTGTTCTCGACGCCTTCCTGGCTCACGATCGAGGCCACGGCCGCGGTCACGACGGAGTTGAGGAAGGCGGCATTGCGTTCCTTGAGGGTCACCACGAAGTTGTTGCCCTCCACGCTGGTGCTCTCGACGAGGTCGGCGATGATGCTGCCGTTGCCCTCCGGCAGATCCATCGTCAGCACCCGGTCCCAGGAGAACTTGACCACGTCCGCCGTCAGGGTGCTGCCGTCGTGGAACACCACGCCCTCACGGATGGGGAAGGTGTAGGTGAGCCCGTCGTCCGAGATGAGGCCGTTGTCGACGGTCGGCACCTCGCTGGAGAGACCGGGGACCAGGTCGGGTCCGCCCGGGCCGATCTCCACCAAGCGGTCGTAGACCTGGAGGATGACCGTCTCCCCGGCCTCACCGGCGGCCACCCCGGCCGGATCGATGCTCAGCGGCTCGTCGTCGGCGGCGTGGACGTAGAGACCCGGATTCCTCACTTCACCGGTGGGCTCGGGCTGCGTCGTGTCTGCGCCCGGCTCGGTCGTCTGCGTTGGTGCCGTGGTCTCGGCGGGTTCGTCTTCGTCGGCGCAGGCGGCCAGCACCAGCGAGAACGCCAGGGCGACGATCACCAGGGCGCGCAGGCGGCCGAATCTGCCGTGTGGGATGCTCATACGGTTCCTCCCGTGCTCCTCCCGTCCGCAATCTCGGCGCCGCCGTCCGGCGCCTGCAATCGATTGCGAATGGTGGCAGGAACATAGACCGCGGCCGCTCCCGCTGTCAACCAGACGGGGGCCTGCGAGGTGGCGTCATGGGCAGCACCGGTGGCACTGCTCGCCGGACAACCCCGGCAACCCGGGCTGCGGAAACGGCGACGGGGCCAATACAGTGAGCGGATGCCCCAGGTCGTCGTCGTCGGTGCCCGCTATCCGGACCTCTCCATCGAGGAGGAGGTGCTGGCACCCCTCGGTGCCCAAGTGAGCCGCGGTCCCGGCGCCACACCGGAGGAGATCGTCGCCACCTGCGCCGGTGCCGACGTGATCGTGGCGGGATCGGCCCCTCGCTTCGACGCCGCCGTACTCGAGCAGCTCACCTGCCGGGGACTGGTGCGAGCCGGCATCGGGGTGGACTCGGTCGACCTGGAGGCGGC
>JABAOH010003781.1_pt1 | contig 56976 bp, 47 predicted proteins | sample 7062181 | NCBI WGS metagenome assembly JABAOH01 (sample SAMN14538630, study PRJNA623070) | marine sediment metagenome | biome: marine biome [ENVO:00000428]; feature: marine pelagic biome [ENVO:01000023]; material: deep marine sediment [ENVO:00002113]; isolation source: pool of 5 deep marine... | reverse complement strand
TACTTGACAGGCGCTTTCTATGGAAGCGGGAGCGTGGTGAGGAGCCCCCACGGAGCCGACCAAGTAAGAGGATCTTCCGCCGCAGGCGGGAAGCCGACCGAAGCGGGCGCAGGTGAGGAAGCCCCATCACGCAACAATCCTCTTTGCTAGCTCTGCGCAACGGCTCGCCACCCCCGTAGAGCCATCCGCAACAAGGCTCCTCTTAGATATTCTCCACCGTGTCAGCTTCCACCCAGCCGGATAGATCTCCCGGCAGATCGATCTGCACCCATCCCTCCCGTTGCATCCGTACAATCGTTCGCGTTCCCTCATGAATCTTGAACTGCAATGTCGACTCACGTGTCGGACCGCTGAACACGGAGATTTCCGGATCGACAACCACCGCTCTATCGCGCCGCCTCTCGGCGCTGACTTTCTGATACGTAGAGGCTCCAAATCCAATAAAAAGCCCAAAAACGATAACGGCGGCCAGCAAAAGATCCTGCTCCCTCGAAAGTCCAAAAAATCTTCCCGGCGAAAGAATCGAAAATCGGCGATATAGTGATACTACGAAATCCGATTTTCTGAATATCCAGATTACGGCAAGCAGGCAGAACAAAGCGTAACACGCCGAGACGAGGACAGCGGTCTCCCCCGTGCTCAAATTACGGTGCAGCCAGACAATTGCCCGCTTTAAACTATTCTCCGCACGTATGAATTGCCTGTCCCTCAATAGCGACTCAACGAGAGCGAGATTTTCTCTCGTGTCGCGATCCCTCGGGGACAGTCTGAGCGCCCGTTCGTAGTTGAGCACCGCCCTCCCCATTTCCCCATTCTTGTAATATGCGTTCCCAAGGTTGTAATAGAGGTCTTTGTCTTCAACACCTCGATCGATAAGGCTCTGAAACACTTCCATGGCACCTTCATAGTCTCCATTGCCATAGAGTTCATTCCCTTTCTCGAACGCCGATTGCATTGCAAAGATATCAGGATCGCGGGGCCCATCACCTGCCCAGCCGGGCACACTGCCAGCTGCGATCAGAATGGCGGGCAGGAGCACGAGAGTCATCTGCATACGAAGTGCCCTTTTCATCCGAGATACCTCTTCTCGAGCGATTTGATCATTCGACTTGCGCTCTCCAACGTTTCTCTAGCCAGCGTGCCACTGAGTGAACCAGCCGAGTACTTCGCCGCATCGCACGCATTCAGCAGGCTTCGAAGACCGGCAATCTCGTCTTCCTCGACCCGCTGTCGTTCGAGGAAATTCTCGACGGCTTCAAGAGTAAGTCCCGCTGGAGCTGCGTTCATTTTGTCGGCCAGGTACCCCAAAAGAGCCGAGGAGATCGCTGAGAAAGCTTGCTCCAGCCTGTCCTGCTTTAGAAGCTTATCCGCGCCACCGAGTTTTCTCAGCGCTTCCCTTGCCGCCCTCTCCGCACGGGCCAGTTGAACGTTTTCCCTCCATTTACGTTTGCGCCTCTCGACGGCGAGCGACAAAAATACGGCGAGGAGCGGCACAACATGCAGGACAGCATAGGCCTTTTTCTGATATAAGCGAATGGGCCTCACAGTGAGAACGGATGGAACGGGATGAATATAGTTGACATCTTTTGCGAGCACTTCGATTTCATCCTGGCCTCCCGCAAATACGATCCTCCGTCCCTCTTCCTGAACCCCCGGCTTCACGTCGAGCCGGATGGCACGGGACTGCGCTGTCTCATATCGTTTCCCGACCGGATCGAAGTAAGAGATGCGCACTGCAGGTATCGTCTTTTTCCCTTCGACCTTCGGAACGAGGACGTACTCGTACCGTTTCCTCCCCGACACGACATACGCTTTTTTGAAAACTTCCGATGAAGAACCAGACTCGTACACCTTGAAATCCTCGAGTTCGCGAAGCGGGGGGGCGGCGATCGTTTTAACGTTGCCCTCGCCTTCGATCTTGAGGGTAATGTTTACCGGTTCTCCAACCTGTACCACCTGCTTGTTCGCATTGATGTCGAGCGTGATCGCTCTACCGACGATCCCTGTGAAATCTTTCGGCTTCCCGCGCTCGGGCAATGGCAGGACGGTGAGGGTGACCGGTTTCGTTGACAACGTCTTGGGCTTCCCAAAACCGAACGAACGAAGCGGCCTGGTGAAGAAGTCGTCCGAAAATGGATCCCAATCATCGATCATAATCTCCACGCGGGCGGACCCGATGACATACTCGCCGGGCGCAGTAGGGAAATACGCACGTTTGATTTCGCTGACGTGATAACGCTTGTTGTCGATCGTCGCGTAGTACTTATTCACCGGCGGCAGATCTTCGACCCAGAAACCCTCCGCCTCCGGCGGTGTATAATTCGGACTCTGCATGAGACGGACACGACCGTCCGTATAAAATCCAAGCCGCCATGTGATCTGCTCGTTCACATATGCCGTATCCTTTTCGGCGTCGGCCTGGATAAACAGATTTTTCCCTTTTGCGGTTTCCCTAACGGATCGAGCATCCGGAGCAGATGGCGGCGGGCTGGGAGGCGCCCTGCCTTTGACAGCTTCGAGAATTACCGGATCCGCCTTATAGACTTTATCCTTTACAGTGAACTGGATCGGCTCGATGGTATACGTTCCCTCTTTTCTAGGGACGAGGATGTACGTGAAGCTTACGGATGCGCTCATCTGACCGTTTACAATGCTAAAACTCTGCGACGATCCGGCTCCGTATACGTCGATATCGGTCAGACTGGGTAGCTCCGGCCGCCCGCCCTTGCTGAACCTGCCCTCGACCGTTACGACAAGAGTGGCCTGGTCACCCACCACCACCGCTCGAGGCTCGAGGGTTGCATATATGGTGATGTCGGAACATCCTGCAGGTGCGGGAGATATCGAGAGAAGACAAGCGGCAACGTAGATTACGAAAGTACCTGTTCCAAGCAGCGGAAAACCCGCGGGTACTCCCATCCTGGTAATCTTGGAGGATCGAATGGCCATGGATTACCAATCCTTACCTTTTTTTCGGGTCCGCTTGAAAGCGGCTTTCTGTTTTTGCTGCTGCAGCTTTTTCTCCTGTTCCTCAAGCGCCCGAAGAATCCTAAGGGCGTCTTCTTTCGACAGCTCTTTCATCTGGTTGGAATCGCGAGGCTGTACTCGGCTCGTGTCGCTATGCGCCGGGCTCATTTGGGTAGAGTCTGGGGGCTGTGGCATTGATTGCTGCTCATCACCCTCGCCTTGATCTGATTCGCTCTTCTGTTGCTCGGCTTGCTTCTGTTCCTTTTCCCGATCCTCCTGTTGATCCTGCTGGTCCTCGCTCCGGTCGCCCTGTTGCTGCTGTTGTTGCTGCTGCTGGAGCATTCTGAGCGCGAGCTCCAGATTGTGCCGCACATCCCTGTCGTCCGGAAAGAAACGAAGCGCTCCCAGATAAGACTTTACCGCATCCTCCAGCCTGCCCTGTTTCACGAGCGTGTTCCCGCGATTGTGGAGCATCCGGCCTGTCAGTGTTGTATCTTCCGAAAAGCTAAGCTGGTAGTGCTCCAATGCCTCCGGATATTTCTCCATCATATACAAGGCGTTGCCTTGATTATAGAGCACTCCCTGGGGATTCTTCGGAAGATCCGCCGAATCCCCCAGTGCTTCTCGATAGAGGAACAGGGCTTTGTCGTACTGACCCGCCTTGTAATAATCGTTGCCGGCGCTGACCTTACCGCGATTGATTTTTTTCGCCGATGCAGCCCAGGGCAGGACAAGTACGCTGGAGAGCGCGAATACAAACACGGCAAGCAGCCATAATCCGGTTGCACCGGTATGAAGAGGCTTCGCTTTCTCGATCGAACGCGATCCGCCGCGTGTGGCAACAATGACGTCGATCAGTAGAAAGAAAAGCGAAAATCCTAAAAATATCGGGAACCGATCCTTTCGCCGTTCCACGAACTCCCCTTTGATCTTTTTTTTCTCCATTCCCGAGATCTCGTCGTAAAGCACTCTTAGTTCGAGCCCTTCCCGAGTCGCAGGAAGATACTTGCCGTCGCTGGCAGCGGCAATCTCTTGCAGCGTGGCCTCGTCGAGGCGGGTCAAAACGGTTTCACCTCGCCTGTCCTTCTTATACCCTTCGATTCCGCCACCGGTTCCTCTCATCGGTATCAGATCACCCGCCGGGTTGCCGATGCCGATCGCGTAGATTTTAATCCGCTTCTCTCCCGCTACCCGGGCTTCCTTTATCGGTTCGCCCTCGTGGCTCTCCCCGTCCGTCACGAGGATAATCGCCCGATCCCTTCCTTTTGAAGTCTCGAAAAGCGCGACACTCTTCTCGATTGCTTTTCCGATTGCCGTCCCCGGTTCCGGCACGGCGTCGATACCCACCGAACGCACAAACATGAGCGCTGCGTCGTAATCCACCGTGAGGGGACACAGAGCAAAAGCGTCTCCTGCAAAGACGACGATCCCCACACGGTCTCCCTGAGGACCTTTGATGAGGTCGATCATCTCTTGTTTCGCCCGCTCGAGCCGGTTGGGCTGCATATCTTCGGCGAGCATGCTCAGGGATGTGTCGAGCGCAAGGACGAGGTCCACACCTTCCCTTTCCATTTTCACCAGATGAGTACCAAACCTCGGTCCCGCAAACGCCAGCACGAGAAATGCGAAGCCCAACACCTTCAGCGTTCCTTTTAGCAGCGCTTTTCGCCAGCTTCTTCCTGGCGCAAGAGCATCGGCAAACCGCCCGCCGGTAAATGCGACGAGCTCGTCCCTACGTTTTCGTGCCCCGTATACCAGCAGAAAAACGAGGATCGGGAGAAAGTAGAGGGCGTACAGTCTTTCCGGATGTGTGAATTCCATAGCGTTATGATTCGATCAACCCGGCATCCCGCAGCAGTTTTCTTTGGCCGGCCGAAGCAGCGCTGCACCGGAGGGAGGGATACACAGTTCAGGGTATTTCCCTCAATAAAAATTCCCGTGTGACGAGTTCGAGGGCGAGTACGCACAGTGCCGGGAGCGCAAACCACGCAAACCGGTCCGTGTAACTGGTGAATGTTCTCGCCTCGATCTTCGTCTTTTCCAACTCGTCGATTTTGTCGTATATACCTTTGAGCTCCTCGCTGTCAGTGGCGAGGAAGAATTTGCCTTTGGTGATATCGGCGATGCGCTCGAGGGTTTCCTCATCGATGTCTACTCGCATCGGCACAATCCTTCTTCCCAAGAGCGGATCGTCCACCGGCATCGGCACGATCCCGCGTGTCCCGACACCGATCGTATAGACTTTGATCCCCAAGGACCGCGCAACTTTCGCGGCTGTAGTAGGATCCACACTGCCAGCGTTGTTCTGCCCGTCCGTAAGGAGTACCACCACACGACTTTCCGCCCGGCTGTCCTTGAGGCGGTTGCATGCGGTGGCGAGTGCAACCCCGATTGCCGTGCCGTCTTCGAGCATTCCAATATCGACCTCTTCTACGAGCCGTGTGAGAACATGGTGGTCCAACGTGACCGGACACTGTGTGATCGCCTGCGATGCGAAAGCAACCAGGCCGATGCGGTCATTATCCCGCTTGGAGATGAACTTTTTTACTACTTCTTTCGCCGCTTCGAGACGGTTTTTCGGCTTGAAATCTTGCGCTTGCATGCTGCCGCTGATATCGAGAACGAGTAGAATGTCCACTCCCTCCGTGTGGATGACCGACTCCGATCTGCCCGTCTGGGGTCTTGCGAGTGCAAGGACAATAAGAAGCAGCGTCGCCGCGCGGAGGGCGGTTCTCGCATACCGCTTCCACATCGAGGCTTCCAGCCCCGTCCCCTTGAAAAGCTCGAGAGAGGAAAAAGCTACGCTTCGCTCTCGAGACCTTCTCCATCTGCGGATATAGAACGCCGCCGGTATCAACAGAAGGAGAAGAAAAGCATATGGATATTCGAACCGAAACACGCGTTCAACCTTATGCTATGGATTCCCAGCGGCTCCTACCGAGACCTTGACTTCCGGATCAGGCTCGCTCGCAGGAGTCGTTCGAACAACGATGCCGCGTGCCGTTTTCATCGCCCGTTTGCCCGCTTCGATACCTGGGATAAATTTTGCAAACTTTACGAGATCCGCTTCTCGAAGCAATTCCTCCAAATGGTCCACTCTCCTTCGGATCGCGTTGAGATTCAGCAGGATCTCGCCCGTCGTACAGTCCATTGCATCGATACCGAATCGTTTCTCGATGTACTTGCGAATCGCGTCCGTGACAAGGGTGTAGTACTTTTTGAACTCGCCCTCGTCCAGGAGTTTCAGGCCCTCTATCCTGGTGAGTTCCATCAAGGCAACAAAATCCGGCGGCAGCTCGGGCTTCAGTACCTCCGGAAGGATTCGCCGTTTACGATTTCTCCACAGTAGATACAACGCGCTCGCAAGCGCCACCGCGGCGACCGCAGCAATAATAACCGGCAGATAATCAAAAGGTGCCTCCCAAGGATCCTTGAGCGGCTTGAGCTCTCCTCCAGCGGCAACCAGCGATCGCACCGGCACGGTCACGTCATTGGCAACTGCGTACAGAGTGTCCCCCGACGGCGTGAGAAACCGAAGTTCCGCACCGGGCAAATGCGCTTCTTCGAGATCCAGTGTGAACACTTCGATCGTTGCTATTTTGCGTTTACCTCTATCTTGTTTTTCCTCATCAAATCGGATCGAGATGAGATGGCATGATCCAGTTTCGATAGCGGTCAATGGAAGCAGCTCGAGAGAGTCGGAATGATCGATGACGTAACGGATATGAAGCCTTTCTCCGACGGTGACTGAATCCGAATCGACGGTGGTTTGGATGTCGACACCGAGAGCCGGGCGGGGCGGCGCCGCATGAATCCAGCTGAGTACAACTCCGCACAGCCATATGATGATCGCCGACCTCAAAGCGCCGGTTGTTAGCTTCCTCGAATGATTCATCATCGTCTCTTCGCCCGGGCCCGGAAAAACAATTCGAGCGGCTGGATGTAGTCCGAGTGAGTATCGATATCGATCACATCCACGCCGCAGCGATTGAACAAGTTGGTGAGAGCCGTATCCCTCTCCCTTATCTTGTTTCGGAAACGATTTACAGCATTCCGGCCGGTTAGGTCGATCACGTGCTCGACACCCCGCTCCTGATCCCACAACCGCACCATTCTGGCGCTGCTGAAAATTTCCTCGCGGGGGTCTCGAATCTTGAGGGCCACGAGATCGAACTTTTTGGCGGCCAGTGCGAGTTCCTGCGAAAAATCCGGCGAGAGGAAATCGCTTAGGAGAAATACGACCGCCCTTCGCTTCATCACTCGAAGCAAATAAGAGAGCGACGTTGCGATATCGGTCCCTCGACCCTTCGGCTGGTAGAACAGGATCTTTCGGATGACGTGCAGCGCATGCCTCCTTCCCTTGTCAGGAGGTATGTACTCCTCCACATCGTCGGAGAAGATCACCGCTCCGACTTTATCGTTGTTTTGTATCGCACTGAACGCAAGAACCGCGCAGATCTCGGCCGCGGTATCGAGCTTGGTTTTCTCTCCGCTTCCGAAGCGGCCCGACGCACTCACGTCTAGGAGAAAAATCACCACCAGCTCGCGCTCTTCGATGAAGCGCTTGACATACGGCGTTCCCATCCGTGCTGTCACGTTCCAATCGATCGACCGGACATCGTCACCCGGTTGATATTCCCGCACTTCGTCGAACTCCATCCCCTGTCCCTTGAACACACTGTGGTACTCCCCTGAAAACACGTCGTTCACGAGCCTCCTGGTAAAGATCTCAATCCTCCTGATCTTCTTGAGAACTTCGGTGAGGTCGCGTTCGGACGCGTAGGATTCTTCGCGAGAGGTCTGTCGTGTTTTGGTATTCAACGTTTCTCCATCTTGCAGCGACACGTCGCTGCATGTTTTTGCTCGAGGTGGCGCCTGTTTCCATGCGGTGAAAATCCGCTCATGGAACCTCGATTCCGTCGAAGACTCTTTGGATCACTGCCTCGGAGTCCATTTCCTCGGCTTCGGCTTCATAGGTAACGATTACGCGGTGCCTCAACACATCCGGGCCAATCGATTTGATATCCTCAGGAGTCACGTAACCTCTTCCCCTCAGGAATGCATGGGCTTTCCCCGCCTGGGCCAGATAGATGCTGGCCCGGGGCGAAGCTCCGTACGCAATGAGGTGTTTTATGGGAAGATTGAAGCTGTCGGGATCACGCGTTGCAAAGACAATATCGAGTATGTAGTTCTTCACCTTCTCATCGATATAGATACCCCGGATCACTTCCTGGGCCGCTCTCAGCCGATCGGGGTCGATGACGGGGGCAACCTCCGGCAGACCTTCCACCGTCACTTTCTCCATGATGGTCCGTTCTTCCTCCCTGCCGGGATAGGTTATTCTCAGCTTGAGCATAAACCGATCGACCTGTGCTTCCGGGAGCGGGTACGTTCCCTCTTGCTCGATGGGATTCTGCGTGGCCATCACGAGAAAAGGAAATCCGAGAGGAAATGTCTGTTCGCCGATGGTCACCTGTCGCTCCTGCATGCATTCCAACAGCGCGCTCTGCACCTTGGCCGGAGCGCGGTTGATTTCATCGGCAAGGATGATGTTAGAAAAAATCGGCCCCTTTTTGGCCGTAAACGAATGATCCCTCGGGTCATACACCTGCGTGCCGATGAGGTCGGCGGGAAGCAGATCCGGTGTGAATTGGATCCTTTGAAAGGATGTATTTATCGCGCTGGCGAGCGTTTTCACGGAAAGCGTCTTTGCGAGTCCCGGAACCCCCTCGATGAGCACATGACCGTCGCAGAGCACGCCAATCAGTAGCCGGTCGATGAGGTAACGCTGACCGACAATCACCGTCTGAATGGCTTTCTGGAGTTCCGGGATAAAGCGGCTTTCCCTTTCAACCCGTTCATTGATCGCCTGCACTTCGTAATCCATATCGATCCTCCGTTCTCATAAGCTCATAAGGTAATGTGATTAAACAAAAAAGAGAGAAAAATAGTTCCATCGGTTATGTATTTTCGTAGCTCGGGTTTAGCGTTCGAGCCGACGACGAAAGGTTGCTACTTCTGTCCGATTTCGCTAAGATTGTCGTTTTTGAAGTCGGTTGCCCCTGAATCCTTGGAGCCAAGCCGGGACGGATCGAGAGACCCTCCTCAATTGAAATGAATTGCATGGGGGCTGGCTGATCCGAATCCATCCTGACAAAAAGAAATGATAGCCAAAATTCCGCGTAAGTCAAGTAATCCCAACAAACTTCCTCGCGAAGGCCGGACTGCGGAGGCGGAGGAATCCAGCCCGCCCATTGAAGAGACGAAGGGCGGAGGATTCCCCTCGTACGCCCTTGCCGGGCTGCTCATTGTCGCGTTGGGCGAGATCCTCCTGTTCTCCGGAAATTACTGGATCGGTATCTACTTCACGCCGATCCAATGGACCGGTTATATCTTATTCATGGATGGCCTCCACAAGCGGCTGAAGGGAACGTCGGTCATCTCCGACCACTTCGGCGAGTTTGCGCTGCTCCTATTGATATCGATAGGGAGCTGGTTGATCTTCGAGGGGTACAACCTCCTCCTCGAGAACTGGCGTTATGTCGGCCTTCCCGAGAATCGTTTGTTGAGATACTCGGGATATGCGTGGTCGTTTGCCACCATTTCGCCGGCGATCTTTTTGACATACCAGGTGCTGGATGATCTGCTGCCGGGTCCATCACCGTTTGCTGGACCATCCCGGATGGGTTCCAGTGCGTTCGCCATTCTCGTTTTTCTAGGGCTAGCTTGCCTGGTGGTTCCTGTGGTCAAGCCTTCCACATATATGACGCCGCTCGTATGGTTGGGCTTTGCGCTTTTCCTCGACCCGATCAATCACCGGTTGGGCGAGCGGTCCATTCTCGCTGAACTCTTTTCGGGACACGGCCGGTCGCTGGGTATCCTTTTTCTCTCCGGGTTGGTCTGCGGCCTCTTTTGGGAGTTCTGGAACTACTGGTCGACGGCCAAATGGCATTATGACGTGCCGTACTGGGGCCACATCAAATTGTTCGAAATGCCCGTCCTGGGTTTTCTGGGATTCATGCCGTTTACGATCGAGTGTTTTGCTATTTATAAATTCGTGCGGAGAATTCTGCCCATTCCTTTGAAGGAGCGCTACCTTGGATAAACTTCCCGTACTCGAAAAGCTTTTGTGTCCCGCAAAGGGGATCATATTCGACTTCGACGGGCTTCTCGCCAGAAGCGAAAAATACCACTACCTCTCGTACAGACAGGTCTTTGCCCGCTACGGACACGCATTGGACGAAAAGGAATACTACAAATACTGGACTTCGCTCGGCCTCGGCGCCAAAGGAGAGATCAAGCGACACTGGCTCGATCTGGATCCCGAGAAAATCAAGGAAGAAAAAAAAACCATCTTCAGCCGGTACTGTGAGGACGGGAGCATCACGTTCTATGACGAAGCCAGGGATATGGTCCGTTTGTTCGTAGGGGGCAGCAAACAGCTTGCGATTGCGAGTGGTTCCTCCACCTCGGACATACGCGCGGTGCTTCGACGTGCGGGAATGGATGGGGTTTTCCAGGCGATCGTCGGAAATGATGTGGCACCCAAACTAAAGCCGGCCCCGGACCCGTTTTTAACGGCGGCAGAGCTGATCGGTGTGTCGCCTCCAGAATGCCTCGTTTTAGAGGATGCGGAAAAGGGAATGTTCGCCGCAATCGAAGCAAAGATTCCTGTGGTCATCATCCTGTCACAGGAGACGAAGGGCTTTGACTTCAGCCTGGCGGATCTGGTGTTCGACTCGCTCGGGGAATTTGTGAGTTGTTTGAAGAAGATGAAGATAGAGTAGGGATCAATACCGATTTTTCTCTAGTATTAGGGCTTCGCAGGCGACGCTCGATGCGCACTCGCCCCCTTTTACGAGTCACGAGAGGGGATTGACACAGCAATCCTCTCTGCTATATATCCATGAGTGAACGTCTGCCGCGTATCAGCCTACTCTAGAGAATAGCTCTCCCCAACCGCCACGAGTTTCGCCTTGCGCGATTGAGCTTCCACTTTCTCGATGAAATCTTTTGGGTCCACTTCGATATATGGGAACGTGTCATAGTGCATGGGAATGTTTATTTTTGCATCGAGAAACTCCGTTGCTTTGACGGCTTCCTTGATGCCCATCGTAAAGTTATCCCCAATCGGCAGAAGGGCCACATCCAACGGTCCGTACATTTCGGCGATCAATTTCATATCCAGGAACAGTGCCGTATCCCCGGCGTGGTATATCTTCTTACCGTCCATCGTCAAAACGATACCCGCCGGATTCCCCAACGCCTCCCCGCCGGGCCCTGTGGAGCCGTGGTGAGCAATGGTGAGCTTGACATGTCCGAAGGGAAACGTATTGCCACCGCCGATATGAAGGGGGTGAGCGGTGCAGCCTCTTTTCATACAGTAGTTTGCGATTTCGTAATTCGACACGATCAACGCACCCGTATTTTTTGCGATCTCAATGCTATCACCCACATGATCGGCATGACCGTGCGTGATGAGAATCGCGTCGAGCTTCTTAAAAGAATCCGCCTTGACATCGCTCAGCTGGTTTCCAGTGATGAACGGATCGATCAGCAACCTGTGCGATTTGCCTTCGATCTCCCAGCACGAATGCCCATGAAAACGCAGGTTTACCATTTGAACCTCCTTTAGCATCCCATTTGATCCAAAAGTTTCACGCCTGCAGAGCAATCCTTGCGGCGTCTGATCTGTCCGAACTCATTCAGGAAGAACCATCATGAATTATTTTTTGCTTGGCGTCAATGAGCTGTCTGTGATTGAGCCTGAGCAATCTGGCGAGCTTGTGAACCAGATAATCCTCGTGCTCGTCCAGTTTTCCATCGCTGTACACGATTTTCCAGAGGAGTTCTACAATTCGGATCTTTTCACCATCCGAGTAGTTGCGATTGATTCGGTTGGTAAATTGCCATAAATCAATCTTTCCCTGGAGTTCTTCCTTCGCCACGTCAGTGAGTTCGGCGGCGTACTCCTCGGATAGATTGTACTCGGCTTTCAACATCCTGAGGATGCTCTCGCGCTCGATATCATCGAACTCACCGTCTATATTCGCCAACTCGAGAAACAGCGCGCAGGTGGCAATGAGGATGTCATGCATCTGGTCCTTCGCCTCGACCTCCACATCCTCTCCGGGTACGCTTCCAAAAATCTTTATCAACCGCTTGAGCATTTCGGTTCACACGTTTCAATAAGTCATGCTACTCGGTGCTATCCGCCGGCAGCACCATCCCCCGGCACTCGCCGAAACCTATTCGGGCCTTTCCAGACCGCTCGCAGTAGGCACGCATGATCACTTCATCCCCGTCTTCGAGAAAGCGGCGCCTTTCGCCCGTTGGCAGTTTGACCGGCTCCTTGCCTCCCCAGGTGAGCTCCAGCAGACACCCCATGGTGTCTTTCTCGCTCCCGGATACGGTGCCGCTGGCCAGCAGATCACCAGTACGGAGGTTACAGCCGTTGATCGTGTGATGCGCCAGCATCTGCGCGACAGTCCAGTACATGTCCTTGAGATTTCCGCGGCTCACGAGAAACGGATCACACTTTTCCTCTCGCATCGTTTGCGAGGATAGGTACACTTCCAGGGTTAAATGGATCCCCCCGAGCTCGTTTTTCACAGAAGACGTCAAATAGGGCATTAGTACGGGGAAACTCCTGGGGCGATTGAACGGTTTTGTCCTGAACGGTTCGAGAGCTTCCAATGTGACGATCCAGGGCGAAATGGTCGTTGCAAAGCTTTTCCCCAAGAAAGGTCCGAGAGGCTGGTATTCCCATGCTTGAATATCCCTTGCCGACCAATCATTTACAATGCAAAAGCCAAAAATGTGATCCTCCGCCATATCGATATCCACCGCTTCACCCAAAGCGTTGCCCGGACCGATGTAAAAGCCGATTTCTATCTCATAATCGAGACGCTCGCTCGGTCCGAAGCTGGGAGTGTCCGTTTTCTCGTGCAGCCACTGACCAAGCGGTCTTTGGACAGGTGTTCCGCTGAGGATAATCGAGGAAGCGCGGCCGTGGTAGGCGACCGGTATATATTTGTAATTCGGAGGAAGCGGAGTTTGGGGCCGGAACATGCTCTCCACATTCGTTGCATGAGAAATCGACGCGTAGAAGTCGGTGTAATCACCGATATGGACGGGAAGTAGTGGTTCGATCCCAGACATGGGAATAAGACATCCCTCGATGTCCGCACGTCTTTCCCGAGAGAAGCTGGAATCCTCTCGAAGAAGCTCGCTTATTTGTTCTCTGATCGCTGACCAATAATCTTTTCCAAGCGCCATCAATGAATTGAGCAACACCGCACTGCAAGCTTTGGCGGCCACCCGCGCTTTATTATCGAACATCCCTTTCTTCAGGCAGGCGGTGATATCCAAAACCCAATCACCGATTGCAACGCCCGCCCTGGGCGGCTCGTCACTCCCGGATCGCCTGAACACACCAAACGGCAGATTCTGAATGGGAAAATCACATTCCGGATCGTTTGCCGACTCAACCCAGCTTCTTCGTTTTGGATCGTGCGTATCGTTCATTATGCTATATCATGCGATTCTGAAATACAGATTCTAATCAACACCATTTCAAAGCAGTGTACCACACAAAAGGACTTGATGTTTCATCATTCTACCCGTCCAACAAACTTTACCGCGTGCGGACAAAATTCGCTATAAGCGCATTCCCGGCATACTTCCCCAGGTTTCGGATCGTATCTATTTGACGCTGCAGCCATCTCGAGCCTCTCCGCCGCAGTATCCAGCGCCCGGAGACTCCGGGGCCCCGTATCAACTTCGTGCGCGCGCACCTCATCTCCCAGAAATGCCAGCACCCCTTCTACCTTTTTACCGCCTAGTATCTTATCCAGCGCCCACGCATAAAAGCGAACCTGGAACTCGTAATCTTCGTGCTCGGCACCGGCTTTGTAATCAACGACACGGAATCCTCCGTCGGTTCGGTCCACTCGATCGAGCACTCCGCGAAATATAATCCGGCCGAGTCGAAAGTGAAAAGGCGTTTCCAGACATTCGATCCACTCGGCCTCAGCAAGTGACGACTGAAGAAAGGACTGGACCGATTTCGCGGCCGTTTCGACAACACGAGCACGCAGCTTCTCGGGCATACCGGAACGACTAAACCTCCCCTCGAGGAGATCTAGTGACACGGCTCTTTCTTCTCTGGGCAATCGCATCACATCTTCGAGGATCCCGTGCATGAAAATTCCGTACGCAGCTGGATCCACACCCTTTGGGGCCACTTCACTCGGAATGGTTTCGCCCTTCTCTTCCATCTCGTTGCTCGAGACATCCCCTTCACCCAATCCAGCAAGCTCCTCACCGATACCGGCTACACTCCTGTAATAGTACTGGAGCGGACAGTCACCGAACGCTTTCAACGCCCGCCAATTGACAAAGCGAACGGGCGGATGCTTCCCAGGGAGATCCTCGCGGACAGCTTCGACGGCCTTCCGTGAAGATATCCAGTCCGTCGCCGCTTCTACCGCTGCTCCCAGCGGGTCGCCATCAACGACCCGGCTGGGTGAAAAAGCCGGTACGGGCAGTTCCGGCGCGCGCCTGAGCTCGCAAAACTCGATGCCACCCTCTCGAAGGCAGTCGAGAACATCTGCGAACAGAGTGCTCTGCTTGCCGGACCTACCTTCCGGATACGGCGAGCTCACAAACAGGTATTCCTTTGCCCGCGTCATCGCGACATAGCGGAGACACCTCTCCTCCTGGTCCAATGTGGAGAGTTCTTCGTCTCTTTCATCGAGGTGCTCAAGCCCCCTGCCCCACTCATCCCCATCGGACAGAAAGAGGCCCCTTGCCTTCGACACGAAGTAATCATCCCTGCCTGATTTCGGCAGCTTCATGCCGGCAACGGCAACAGCGGGAAATTCAAGCCCCTTTGCCTGATGGATCGTCATGATCCTGACGCGCTTTGGAGGAAGAAGCGCTTCACTCGCTTCTCCGAGCTCCCGCTCATCGATCATCCTCCGCACGCGATCGATGAATGCGGCGAGGGTGGCGTCATTTCTCTGCGAAAGCCTCTCTGCCTCCGAGAGGAGCTCCAGTGAGAGATTCCTGGCAATCTCTCGGCTAGCTCCATCCTCGAACAGCTGGTAGAAAAACGAACTCTCTTCGAGCGCCTCGATCATGAACGTCCTAAGATCCCGCTTTGCGTTCTTCATTCTCAGACTGTCGATGAAACGGCGAAGGAGCTCGCACCGCCGGCGCGCCTCATCATCACTCAAAACGGACAAAACATCCGGCGAGAGGAGAAGATCAGCGCTCAGTTCTTCTGCAACGTCGGATGCCGCTTCATCTCTTTCCCCCTTCGCAGTTCCGGCAGCCTTCCGCGCTGCCACAAAAAGCTCTGCCAGAGCAGCATCGTTGATAGAAAAAGGCATCGCTTCCAGCACAATGAGGAGTGAATGGGTGTCCTCGGGAAACACCACTGCGGACAACAGGGCCAACAACGTCCGAAGCGCGTTCGCTTCGAGCGCGTTAGTGCCGCCAACGACCGCGTATGGGATGTCGTGCATCCGGAGGGCGTTTTCATATTCTTTCAGTCCGGATCCGTCGCGGAGCGAGCGGAGCAGAATCGCAATATCCTCGTGCTCGATGGGCTCTCGGCCTTTCTTCGGGACGATGAGAGGGGACATTCCCTCGACAGGGATGCCTTCCGTCAGATGGCGGATCCAGGCAGCTAGCGCCTTCGCCTCCATTTCACTGGATCTGCCATCTTCTTCCTCCGGATGAAAAACGACAAGGGGTGCTCCTTCCTGTTGCTCCTCAGCTTCGAGACGAATTTCATCGCGCTTGCCAGCGAAATAGTCGTCCTTGCAAATAAATCGATGCGCCAGGTCCAGGATTCCTTGGGGAGAGCGGTAGTTTTGCTTGAGCACATAAGCTCGGCCGGGAAAACTCCGGATGTTTTCCACGCGAGCGTCACGCCACCGGTAGATCGATTGTTTTTCATCTCCAACGACGGTGATTTTTTGAAAATCCCCTCCACAGAGAAGTCGGAGAAGTTCATTCTGCGCCTCGCTCGTGTCTTGAAATTCATCGACGAGAATCTGGTCGAATTGATTCGTATATATCTCTCTCACTAGCGGGTTGTTCTTGAATCCCTCCACCACCTGCTCGATCATATCGTCGAAGTCCACGAGCTTCCGCCGGCGGAGCTCCGCGTTGTATGCATTCCATACGGCAACGACGGTTGCCGTAAAATTCTTGTAATCCGCATGATCGTCTTCGCGCACGGCAGCCAGCAAATCCTCCGGCTTCATCAGCATCGAGCGGCACTTGTGGACGATTTTCAAGCACCTCTCGAATCTCGACCGGATGTTCTTCGGCGAGGGTACATCCTCACCCAAATCTCCCGGCATACCGGGCAGCCGCCCTGCTTCGTACTTTCTCAACAGCAATTGCTCAATGCGCGCCGTATCTACAGGACCGGCAACGTCGAGTGATGGATCGAGGCCAAAGGAAGGAGAACTCCCGCTGAGTACCCGTCGCCCAAAACTGTGAAAATTCATGATCCAGGCGCTGTACAGCCCGCGAAGAAGCACCTCGTCCCCAACAGCCTTGACCCGTTCGAAGATTCGTTTCTTCATCTCGGCGGCCGCTTTGTTGGTGAATGTGAGCGCGAGCAGCCGATCGGGAGAAATCCGATCCTGAAGGAGATACTTTAGATACAGCGCAACGAGAACGCGCGTCTTCCCCGTTCCAGCTCCTGCCATCACCTTGGCTGCGTCATCGAAGCCTTTCTCGAGGACTTTCCCTTGTTCTCGATTCAGTTCCATCCTTCGCTCCGGTTGCAGATGTCTCTGTGTGGGCAGAATCTGCAGCGACTCGATTCCTCCGTCCTCTCGAAAGAATCCCTGGGAGCGTAAATTCGTTCTGCCAGCCGGACGGCGTCATCCAAACATTGCTCGAGTTCATCTGCAAGCAGATGAGCGAATCGCTTTGGAGGCACTTCTTTATCGAAGAGATCTTCCTGGTCGACTGTCGGCTCTTTTTTATCGATCAAAATAGAAACGACAATGGGGTCCTTCGCTACCGGTATGCTGTAATAACTAAAGACAACGGGGAGTCGATGGCCGCAGGACAGCGCGCCCTTCGAGTAAATCGGAATTTGCCAGTCTCGATCCTCCGGTTTCGCAGCGGATTCGAGCACGCGCTTGCGGACCGTTGCCCCCGTTCTGTCGATCGTGCCCGTTTTGTAATCGATCACCACTCCCCCACACGCTTGCGAGAGATCCAACCGGTCGATCCTGCCGGTGAAATCCCATCCTCCGTACGCGAACCGAATTCCCCTCTCCACAGCGCCTATCGTGTACTCATCCCTTCTCAGGGCGTCGATTTCGAAGAAGTTGCGAATCATTCGCACTAAGTGGTGCCGGATCGACATGTCGACAAGCGCGCTTTCCCTCAAATTCTCGTGTTCTTCCAGAACGGCTTCCAATATTTCCGTCGATCGTTCCTCCGCCGATCCCGCATGCATCTCTCTTACCGAAGGGAATTCCGTGCCGAGCCTCCTCATCACCTCATGGAAGAGGCTACCGATTTTCATCGCGATCGTATCCTCCTCACGAAGTTTGAGAACCTTTCCATAGAAATATTTCCGCTCGCAGGTATCGAACGTCTTCAAGGACGACGGACTCAAAGGAACTTTCGGGATCAAAACGGATCTCGTCTCGATCTGACCAGATTTCCAAAGCAGAGGAACAGGGCTTAATCCTTCGAGCACGCCACCGGCAGCCGCATCGATCTTCACCGAATCGCCATTTGCAAGATCCATCATGCTCGAGGCGAGATGGATCACAGGCGGTACGTCAGGCTCCCCGTTATTCGATTGTGCCGGACTTTCCTCGATCACTCCACTTGGAAGCTTGTCGTTTACGATTGAGGTCGGTACCGTTTCTTCCCTTCCATCGAACCGCCGGGGAGCGGTCATCCACAGCATTTCCTTCGCACGTGTCAGAGCCAGGAACATGAGGGAAAATTCGTCTCTCAAGTGCGATTCGATCGACCGGGCTGCATAAACTTCGATGTTTCTGTAGGGCAGCGCGGTTTCCAGGAGATGCGCCAGCGCGCCGTAGGGGATGAACTCTTCACTCATCCTTGCTGCTGGGAAGATCATTTCCGAACACCCCAGGAGAAAAACAGCAGGAAAACAAATCCCCTTTAGCTCGTGACAGGAATAGAATCCAACGCGGCCAGGTGCCGGTGAAATCGGCGCAAAACGGTCTGCAAACATATCGCTTTTGCTCAGAAAGTCATTGATGAGAGCAGACGTCTTCTTTGCACCCGTTTTTTTGATCACTTCTACGTACCTCTGCCACATTGCTAGGAGCTTCGATATGAATGAGTAAACCGAAATGTCTCCTCTATTATTTTCGAGCTCATCGAGAGCCGGGATGACGAATTCGCCGATGAGCGTTCCCATCCAGTCCTCGATTGGACCTGAGAATACCTTCTCGGCGATACCGCCCGCACCGGCAGCAAGGGCAGCGCCATCATCGCGATCATCATTCGAGCCGACATCGATTCGCGGGATGCATCGTTTTGCGAAGGAGGGGTAGAAGGGTGAATTCAGCAACGATTCTGCAACCGCCTCGTCATCTCTCGACGGCAAGAACCTTAGCAGATTGAAAACGAAATGTTCGAACGGGCCCGATCGGGTCCTTCCTGTTTCGAGAGGAATTCCGTATTGATGGAACGCCGTCGAGAGCAACGGTTCGTACCGGCGTTTTTCTCGCGCGGCGATGGCGATATCTTGGGGTTGAAAGCGATTTTCTTTCAAAAGACTTTTTACATTCGCCGCGACAGTGAGGGTTTCATCGAATTCGTCCCGTGCGATCCGAAAACGGAGGCGAAATGGTTGAGAATCCTCGCCTTTCTCAGAAGTTGCGCGTTTGCCTTTTGATGAGGCGGATACTTGCACAGGCTGGTAATGATGGAGGTTCCCCTCCACTGTTTCCTCGAGAAGCGCATCGACGACCGGCCCCATACACACCTTATCCTGGCAAACCGCAGGAAGATAAAACGTTTCGCTGGAATAAAGATCGGGAAACGCTTTCATCAAAAACGAATGCCGGGTGCCTCGATATCGAAAATGCGCGCCGGTTGCATCCCCGAACACATTCAGCGCCGCGTTTCCATTTGGCGGTGCGAGTGTGCGGAGCAGCGCGAACTGGCCTGCATCGACATCCTGGAAGTCGTCGACCAAGAACACCTTTGTTTTTTCGAATGGATTGCTTTCCGGCCGTTTGGCCAAAACATCGGCTGCGCGCCAGCAAATGTCATAGTCCGTGACGCTCCGGCGTTCCGTGGATCGGAGTTCTTCAATGAACTCATTGCAGAGATCGAAGATATCCACCAGCCGGGAGTCCAGACCGGATAATCGCGCAAGTTTATGGACGTCGTCCGGGCCGAGGCCGCTTTGCAAAAACCAGCGCATAAGCTCAAGGATTGATCGCAGAAATTTATCGGATCCGTAGACCGAGCGGTAGTCGCTCTTGAACTTTTTCCCGATTCGATGCAAAACGCGGTCGAGGAGAATCAGCTCCTCCATTTCGCTCATGCGGCGCGGGGCCGCCTCCGCAGCCGAAATCACTTCCTTAGCAAGCGAAAAATATCGATAAACCGGAATGTCGCCTAAACACCCGGCACCGGCGGGAAGAACGGCTTCTACAAGACGAGCAGCACTTTCAACGGAATAAGTAACGATAATTACTGATCGCGGAACATTGCCGGCCTTTTGTGACAGGTACTTGTATCGTTCCAGCAACAGCGACGTCTTCCCACTCCCGGGAGGACCGAGCACGCGAAGATGCTCGATAGGGAACTCGACGATTTCTGTGATGCGGCTGTCCTGGGAAGCATTCATTTGAGCGTCCTCATGAATCAAGCAGAAGCAAGCGGACGGATTCGCAGGCGGTACGCTGTCACGAGCCATGCGGAAAAGATCATAACAGATTACGCAAGCTTGTAAAAACGGTGTTTAGCCTCGACGCATTAACCATGAATACCAAGCGTGTCTTGATTGCCCCACGGTTCATGATCCTCGCATGAGCTGTCCTAAGAAGAGGTAACGATGGGGATTCGGCCTATCTATCGCTTTGCGAATACGGCCTTATCCCCATCGTTACCCCTCGGGAATGATCAGTTAACAGCCGTTGCTGATTGATCCACTCGGCAGGAGCTATGCCCAATCCCGGCTACTCTTTATCTTTTGCTTCCTTTCTCCTCTTGAAAAACGCCTCGAGTCTCGCCCTGAGCTCCTTCTCGAATCCCGCCGTCTTGGGACGATAAAAGCGCGAGCCTGCGAGCGGCTCGGGAAAGTACTCCTGGGCGACAATGGCGTCTTCATAATCGTGAGGGTACATATAGCCTTTCCCGTAGCCGAGATCTTTCATCAAGGGAGTTGGGGCATTCCGGATATGCAGGGGCACGGGATAATGAGGTCTTTCGTGAACGGCCCGTGCGGCAGCATCATAAGCCGTATAAAGAGCGTTGCTTTTCGGAGCCAGCGCCAGGTACACCACAACTTGGGCCAGGGCGAGTTTGCACTCGGGATATCCAATGAAGTCCACTGCATCCTTCGCCGCCACGGCCACAACAAGCGCCTGCGGGTCAGCGTTTCCCACGTCTTCGGAGGCAAATCTAACCAGGCGTCTTGCGATGTAGAGCGGATCCTCCCCGGCTTCCATCATCCTCGCCAGCCAATACAGCGACGCATCTACATCCCCTCCTCGGATGGTTTTATGGAGCGCTGAAATTAGGTTGTAATGCGTTTCCCCTTCCTTGTCGGTGATCGCGAGCCGCTTCTGGAGTGCATCTTCTGCGTATTTTCGTGTAAGCGTGCGTTTACCTTTTTCCTTTGCGATCACAGATGCTGCGTATTCAAGGGCGTTGAGCGCAACCCTCGCATCCCCCTGCGCATGGTCTGCGATGAAAGCAAGCACATCCTTTGGTATCTGTATTCGTTGCTTTCCCAGGCCCTGCTCTTTGTCTTCCAGGGCGCGGCGAAGGATCAACTGGATTTGCTCCCCGGTAAGCGCCTCCAACACGAATACCCTCGAGCGGGACAACAACGGTCCAATCACTTCGAAGCTCGGATTTTCCGTGGTTGCTCCGATGAAAACGATCGTTCCATCCTCTATGTGCGGAAGAAATGCATCCTGCTGGGCTTTGTTGAAACGGTGTATCTCGTCGATAAAGAGAAAGAACGGGCGGTTATCAACGGAACGGAGTCGTTTTGCCTCGCCGACAACTCTTTTGACATCTGCAACACCAGATGTGACAGCACTGAACGTGACAAAACGGCCTTTGACCTCTGTGGCGATCAGTCGGGCAAGAGTGGTTTTGCCGCAGCCGGGAGGCCCCCAGAAAATGAGGGACTGATGCAATTCCCCTTGCTCGAGGGCTTTTCTCAGAAGCTTTCCAGGGCCAACGATGTGCTCCTGGCCAACAAGTTCATCGAGCGTTCGCGGCCGCATCCTGTCGGCCAATGGTTTTCTCGAATCCGGTTGAGTAGAAAAGGGAAGTTCCATACTGATTTGATTCTGGGATGGGAGGGACCGCTATTCGTAATCCGGTTTCTTATCGAAAAAGTGATTGGCCTTGATGAAACGGATGGTGCCAGATTTGCTGCGCATGACAATCGAATGCGTGGTTGCCCCATGGGGATTGAACTGAACGCCCTGGAGAATATCGCTGTTCGTCACACCCGTCGCCGCAAACATCGTGTTGTCGCCTCGTATGAGGTCGCTGAGCTTTAGAACCTTGTCCCTTCTGCCGAAACCCACCGTCTTTAGTGCCGCTGCTTCCTCGTCGTTACTAATGTGGAGCTGGCCTTGAAAATCTCCCCCCACGCATTTCAGGGCGGCGGCCGCAAGTACTCCCTCGTTCGCCCCTCCGATACCCATCAGCACATCCACTCCACTCTCAGGTACGGCCGTGGCAATCGCGCCGGCGATGTCACCATCTGAAATCAGCTGAATCCTTGCTCCCGCCTCTCTCACCAAATCGATCAGCTTCTTGTGGCGCTCGCGATCCAGGATGCACACGGTTATATCCTCGACATAGCAGCGCTTGGCGTCGGCAATATTGACGAGATTCTCGAGGGGGCTCGACCTTATATCGATGCAGCCGGCGGCCTCAGGCCCCACGGCGATTTTATTCATATAGGGCACTGGCGAACTAAAAAATGCGCCCCTTTCCACTACTGCTATCATCGACATTGCATTTGGGTGTCCGAGTGCAACCGAATCAATGGACTCGAGGGGATCGAGGGCGACATCAACTTCGGGGGGACCACCGGCACCAACCACCCTTCCCTTGGACAGGGGGGTGTTCGGCTTTTTCTCACCGATCACGATCGTGCCGTGGATTTTTACAGATTTGATGGCCAGCGCCATCGCCTCACATGCGGCGTTGTCTGCTTCGAGCCCATCTCCCTTCCCCATCCACCTGGCGGAGGCGAGAGCGGCAGCTTCTGTCACACGGACCAGCTCAAGGGCAAGGTTTCTGTCCATGATCAGGCGTTGGGTTCTTAAGTTTCCGGATGCCCGCCGCCACCACCACTATTCGCCGGTTCCGCATTGGCAGACGGCTTCTGCTCAAGCTTGTCGTTGAGCTCCTTGGCCATCTGATATTGATGGAAGGCGAAGATAAACGGAAATAGCAAATAGACAAGACCAAAGGTCAGCGGATAGGCAACAATCTCTATTGCAAGAGTGATCCAGAACCAGTTCCATTGGCCGAGGTACAGGTATCCAACGGGCCCGATCAGCAGCCAGCTCAAGCAAAATCCAAGAAAGGCCGCGAGCCCCGGACTCTTGGGCTCTTTCTGCAGCCTCAGACGGGTGATTTCGCTCCTTTCGAGGGCTGTAGTAAACGAACTCCTCAGCCTCCTGCCACAATGGACGCAGAGTTCGGCATTTTCGTCGATCTCTTTTCCACAGTACTTGCAATACATCTCTCGACCGCCTTGGGCAAACTTCCGCAATCTTCGCTTACAGTTGGACTACGCGAATCAACGCGGAATGTTACCGGCCTGAGGCAGAAAGATTTTGCCGGGCAGTTTCGTTATCGGGCTCGATTTCGAGCACCTTCTGCCATTGAATCCTGGCGCGGTCGATCATACCACGTTCCGCCAATATGACGCCATAATTATTCAGGTGCTCCACGCTCTCCGAGTTAATATCTAACGCCTTTTCGATAAATAAATTAGCCTTCTCAAGATCGCCAAGCCCGCGATAGCTCATCGCAAGGATGCCGAACGCATCATCGACGGAAACAGGCCCGGTTCCCGCTTCGCCAATAGCTATCGTTTTTGGCGTTTCCCCGTCCATCCCTTGACCTGCCTCGATCGGCTCGAGCACTGAAATGGCTTCCTGGAACCGACCCAGTTCGAGAAGGGTCCGCGCGAAATGAATGCGATACGACAGGTCTCCGGGCGATTGCTCGACCAGCCCCTTCCAAATGGGAAGCGCTTTCTCGTAGGATCCAGCATTCGTGTAGAAGGCGGCGAGGCCGAAACGATAGGATGCGTTGTCCGGATCTTTTTCCAAGGCGCGCTGGAACTCCCTTTCTGCTCGGTCATGATCACCTAGACGCTGGAGCAGCAGAGCGAAATTGTGATGAAAAGACGGTCCCTCCACACCCAGCGAATTCGCTTTCTCGAAATAATACAGTGCTCTCCGATCATCAGTGCCCGTGAGTCCCATTCCCATTGCTTCGGCATATTTTGGATCGGACCTGTCGAGATCGTAAGCCTGCTGCCACTCGATGAGGGCCTCTTCCTTGCGGCCCGTTTTATATAGTGCGAGTCCGTAGTTATAATGCGCCAGCGGATCGCTCGACCCGTATTTCACCGCCAGCTCGAATTCCGTGAGCGCCCGTCCGATTTTTCCCTGTTCGATAAGCATCTGCGCAAATCGAAGGTGGGTCAAATGATTCAAATAATCGCGCCTCAGCGATTCTTCAAAATTACCAACGGCTTCTTTGAATGAACCGGTTTTCCACTGTGCCCAACCCAGCAGGCCGAGCGTCCACGCGTCGTTCGGCATGCGGGAGTTGACATCTTCGAGAATGTTGAGCGCCGTTTGAAAATCGCCTTGATTGAGCAACTGGGCCGCCCGGGCGCGCTGGTAATTCACTTGCTCGACCAGCTCCGGTGACGGCAGCCGGCTGTGCCGGGCGGCGCAGGACAAGACGCATACGAACACGCCTCCTATTAAAGAGGTCTTTATAATGCTCGTTCTCAAAGCCGCTCCAGGATCCGGATGTTACAAACTCACTTCTCGATGCACGGCGGCGGAGCCGTCTATGCATCTTGATCTGCGGGGATGCTCCCGTTTCATTAAAATATACACGAAAACAAATGGAAAGGGGAATGTCCAGAAGTGTTGCGCCGTTTAGTCCTCAGCCAACGATTTTCCCATAGCGCAGGCGCTCTATTTTAGCCCTGATCTTCCCGACGTACTTGTTGCACCAGTGGGACCTCGGAAGAAACGTGAAGACGGGAGGCCTCCTGACACCCATACGGCAAAGCTCCGCTGCTGCACCTGAATGACCTTTTTGCTTCTCCCATGCACGGAGAAACATCTCATGCGCCGCGTGGAAATCACCGCTGAGGCGCAGTACTCTTCCAAGGTTTACGAGCAGATCGGGATCAGCTGGCTTGATCTTGAGGGCGCGTCTGCATAGTTCGAGTGCCTTGTCGTAAGATTCCCTCTCTTTGGCGAGGCAATACCCGTAGGTCGATAAATAGTCCGGATTGTCCGGCGCGATGGCGAGCGCTTCCCTAAGATGCCCCAGCGCTTCCTCATATTTATTGTTGTTGATCTTTGCCTGAGCTAAATTGTAAAGCACATGCGACTCGTGTGTGGAGGATGCTTTGGTCAAAGGTGTCATGCCGTCCTCCTTTGATTATATTGAAAAGTGGAATGGTTCATTTGCAAACCGACAGGATATCGCGCAAATTGCCTTATAAATCCCAGGGTTTACTCAATTATGGTGGGAGCAGCAAGCCGCATACCACTGGCTTCACCAGAAGCCCGGTTGAAGCCGCCTTCCCCCTGATTCTCCTCCTCTGGGCATTAGTGACGATCAAGCCCTCCTTCGCCGAGCCGCGGCTGGGAGCCAGCCCGGACAGCTTGAAGAAAACCGTTTCGAAGCTTAGCAGCTTCGGCACTCGCTTCACCTGGACACCGCAAGCGGACTCTGCTGCATTCTATCTCAAAAACCGCTGCGAAGCCCTCGGTCTCCCGGCGCGGCTGGATACCGTTTCTTATCGGAGCGGAATGTGGAGACGCACATTCAACGTGGTTGCGGAAATCACCGGATCCGATCCCGGTCAGGGGAAGGTCATTCTCGGAGCCCACTATGATTCTATCGACAACTCCTCCTATTCCGATTCGCTTGCGCCCGCTCCCGGCGCCGACGACAACGGCACCGGATGTGCCGCATTGCTGGAAATCGCTCGGGTGATAAAAGACCTTCCTCTCGAGCGAACTATAGAGATCGTCTTTTTCGGCGCCGAGGAAATCGGGCGGTGGGGGAGCATATTCCACGCGGAACAGGCGAGCGCAAAGGGTGATTCGATTGTCGCCATGCTCTCGCTCGATGCCATCGGCTACGATGCGGACGCCAGGAAAGATGTTCAGATCCGCTATATCGATGAGGACTCCGGATGGCTTGCCGAAGCGGGCGTTGTCGCTTTCGACGCGATTCGCTCGAGCACTTTCGCCGAGGCGGTGAAACCGTCGTCATCACCTTATGAATCGGTGAGCGATCATGTCTCTTTCTGGGAGCAAGGATTTGTGGCCGTTCACGTTTTCGAAGGAACCAACGACTCGAATCCTTATATAAATTCCGAAGGTGATTCGATCTCGCTAGTGGATTTCGACTATGTTGTTGAAACAACCGAGGCGGTGGCTTACCTGGTAGCTGTGACGCTTGGGGGGGCAAGTACCATGACACCCAAAGGTGTGTTCACAGTTCTTCCCGCCTATCCCAATCCTTTCAAGGACGTGATCACTATTCGTTTTGATATTCACCGGGAGAGCGTTGTCACGGTCGACGTATACGGCCCTCAAGGAGAAATAGTGGAGCGCATCTTCCATGGGGTGCTCGCGCAAGACAGCCACGCCAAAACCTGGGACGGTAGCGGGCTTGGCAGGGAGAGGGTGGCTTCGGGAGTATATTTCATCCGGATCAGCGCTCAGGGTCAAACGGAGACCGCAAAAGCCGTCTTGATCCGCTGAGCACCATGCGGGAGGAGATCGGCGCAGCAAATTATCCCGCGCTCGCCGTCAAGGCATCTACTGAAACGAGTCCAACAAAAACACCATCGCGAATAACACCGCCAAATCGTTGTCGCCTGGACCTTAGAAGATGCAAACCCTGGAGTGCGGGTGTTTCGGCTGCCATTAGAGGGAAGCCCGTTCTGGCGATATGAGAAAGAGGCAATCGCCCATTCCCATCACGCATTGCAGCGGCAATGTCCGTTCTCGAGACCACCCCCGCGATCTTGCCCGCGCCACCCGCAACCGGGAGCGCGATCACCCGATCATCTTTGAAATGCGGAGCGGCGTCTTCTACCAAGGTAGCTGAATCCAAGAGGGGGACGCTCTCGGGCAAGAAGTCCCCCACTGTTTTTCCTCGCAAGGCAAATTTTGTTCTGATCATCCGCTCCTCACTGATCGCTCCGAAAAAAACGAAGATCGCAATTACTGACAGCATCACGAAGCGGCTGTCCAAAAACGCAACGATTGCAAACAAGATCGCGATTATCTGACCGATGTTCCGCGCGTAACGTGTCGCTCTGAGGTAGGGCATGCGAGAGGCGAGGATCCCCCGTAAAATTCTCCCCCCGTCCATCGGATATGCGGGGATCAAATTGAAAGTCCCCAGGACGATATTTATGGCGAACAAGTTGGCAACGAAATCATTTTCCAGATCGACGGGCGCATCTTTGAAGAAAAGCATCATCAAAAAAATACTGGCGAGTGCAAAGTTAACCAACGGACCTGAGATCGCCACGATGATTTCCTGCCGGGGCTTTTCAGGAATGCTCTCCGCTCTGGCCATTCCTCCAATGGGGAGTAGCACAATGTCCCGCACGGTGATTCCGTACCGCTGTACCTGAAGACTGTGCCCGAATTCGTGCAAGACAACGCAAGCGAAAATTGTCAGGACGAGGAGCACCGCCCGCAAGCCATCCTGCCAAGATCCATCGATCCAAGCGCCCGCCCCGAAAACGATGAGGATCAGAGGGAAGGTGACGTGGGCCCTGACTGGAATCCCGAAAAACGTCCCTATTCTTGCTGTATATTTCATTGAATCAATATATTACGGCATACCGCAATGATGTGCATCCCACTTCTATGGAAAATACTGCTTCCCCGGCAATTGTTCCCGAAAAAACATGCCCCGCGATGCAGGTCTTTTTCAATTCCAATATAACCTTTACATATCGTGATTGAAATTCACTTAATGATGTGCTAAAATCTCTTTGTATATTTGGCAGTTAGCACATTTTGGCCATCTTCCCCGGGAGACTTCGCCCACGTGTCACCCTCGCGATATGACAAGAAGCATCGTTGCAGCTCTATTGATTTCTGCGCTCCTACTTACCGCCGGCGCGTCGCTCGCGCTCGTTCGTTTTGATTTCGAACAACCATACTTTCTGGAGCCCAATGTACTGATCAAGGACCACAGCCTGTTCCGTCTCGGCTCGGTGTACCATCTCTTTTACCTCCGCGGCAATCCCGCGATCAGCTTTGGTCACGCGACTTCGACCGATCTTATCCACTGGAAGCTCGAGCCTCCGGTCCTGGCCGTTCAGCCGGGAACCTGGGATGAAAGCGGTGTGTGGGCCCCGGATATCATCCCCTCGCCCGGACCCGGGATATTTATGTACTATACGGGCGTCAATGCAGCTGGCGCCCAGCAAACGGGATTGGCTATTTCGACCGATCTTTTTATGTGGGTAAGGCTTCCCTGGCCCGTTTACCACCCCGATACGTCTTGGGCAGAGTGGAGCGAGGATGCTTGGTGTCACGCCCGCGACCCCTATGTATTCGACCACGACGGCAAAACTTACATGCTCGTCACTGCAAAAACCTCCCAAAACTACGGTGCCATAGCAAGCGCTATTTCAGACAATTATGTCACGTGGCAGGACAACGGACCGATTTACGTCCATGACTCGTGGCACGTACTGGAATCCGTACAGTGCATTTACAAAAATTCGAAATTTCATCTCTTCTTCACTGAAGAAGAGGTTTTCGGCGTCTCCCACATGCTTTCCGACTCGCTGTACAGCGGGTGGGATATCTCGTCTCGGACGATCGTTGATCTTGGACAAGCCGCCGAGGTGGACACCTTCGACGGGAATTATCTGTTTTCGAGACACACCGGTTATCTCAATGAAGAGGGAGATCTCTCGTACACCATTCGATTCGATACACTCAGCTGGGCAGGTGATTCACCGGTCGTATACAAACCATGGCCTCTCAGGAAGGATTGGAATCTAGTTTCCGGAATCGCTTTCGCCTTTCAACCAACTTTCGGGAACAATCCCCAGGCACGGGGTGATTCCGTGGACGTGGGATTCGAAGGCAAATGCTGGATCGGCAGCTACGAGCGCTTCCAGGGACCGCTCATGCACGGCTCTCCCGGAGGAGCTCAAGGGGATGGTGCGACGGGGCTCATCCGGTCGAATCCATTCACGATCGCCGGGAACTCCATGAACCTGCTGGTAGGGGGTGGGGACTATCCGGATGCGTGTTATGTGGCCCTCGTGGATTCCGCAACGGGCCAGTTTCTTTTCAAAGAGACGGGCAGGAATACGGATCAAATGGACAGGCGCTATTGGGATCTGAGGCGGCACAAGGGGAAAAGTGTGTATTTCGAGATTGCGGACATGTCATCTGATTCGTTTGGTCATATCAACGTCGATGATATTGCCGAATCAATGGATTCCATAGACCCGCCCGATGACAACATCGGATCAGCGAAGTCGAAAACCAAAGTCACCTCCCCATCGAGTACGATCAGGAACTCGACCGAGTTCACCCTTTTCCAGAACGCACCGAATCCTTTCAATCCCTCGACCACGATTTCTTACTACCTGCCATCCACAACGAGGATCACGCTCGATATCTTCGATGTAAACGGCTCGTTGGTCCGAAGGCTGGCAGATCGCCTGGATGCAGAAGGGCTGCATGAGATCACTTGGGACAGCCGGAATGCCCGTGGGGGTGCTGTCTCGACTGGGATCTATTTCTACCGCCTGACGGCCGCCGGAAAGGTCATCGACACCAAAAAAATGATTCTCCTGAAATAGCCCTCAATTCGTCATTCTCCTTAGAGCTATACGGAGTGTTCCGTGGGGGGTTCCTCGCCACGCTCCCGCTTCGGTCGGCTATCCGCTTTCGGCGGAGGATGCTATTACTTGGCCGGCTCCGCGGGGATTCCTCCCCACACGCCTGCTTCGCTCGGCTGGCGGCCTTCGACGGTTGGTTCTCTTATTGGCCGGCTCCGTGGGGGATCCATCACCCCCATCACACAGCACTCCTCCCTCGCTCTTCGCAGAGGCTCGTCACCCCCACGGAGCCTTCCTTCATGCCTCAACGCAAGTGCTTGCCACCCCCGCCACACAGCACTCCAGCTCGCTCCGAGGAAGGCTGCATCAACGTTGGCCTTTTTTCTTTCTCTCCAGCAGGTAATATGCAGCAGTAACCGCCAGCTCGTTCAGCAGCGGCACCTTTCCGAGAACGCTCGCTCCAAGCACCGGGATCCCGTATCGCAAAGCGAATGTCGGCCGCGACAGGTAAAGTTTTTTGCCACGAATCCATAAAGACGCCGCCCCCACGATTCTCTCGAATTTCCGGATGGTGAGACGAATCGTTCTGAGGCGCGCTACCTCCTGATTTGGCGCTCCTTCGCCTTTTGCGAGCGAGAGAAAGAGTCGGTCCGGGAGGAGCTGAATGTAGGGAAGCTTATTGTAAGGTAGGAACAAGAGCTTCTTCCTTGGAAGAATCTGCTGGTGGGCACCATACGGTGAATAATACGGAGGAAAAACCACAAAAATGAATCCTGAATCGCTCAGCTTATCTTTTAGATTCTCGAACGCCAAAGTCGGTTCAGCGATGTGCTCCATTACGTCGCGCAGCAAAATGATATCAAACGGTTCTCTCTCCAGCGCCTTATTTCGAATATCGCACACATCACCCTGGACTACCTCGATGTCCAACCCTTCGCGCCGGTTGAGATCACTGGCAATGCCAACGAGCCTCTCATCGATATCCATCGATGTCACGGCACATCCGGCTCTGAAAAAAGCGGCACTGCAGCCGCCGTCTCCGCTTCCAACTTCAAGAAGCTTCTTTCCTTCGAGCGCCACGCCCCACCTGCTGAGCACCGGGATGAGGAAGTTGTTCGCTAGAATGACCTGGTATCGCCGGTAAAACTCGTCCCAAGTCTCTTCCGAAAAATGTCTCTTTACTCTTCTCGGCATAACGATTAAGTTTAGACCATGAAAAAACTCATTCTTTCAGCAATCGTCGCTACGTTTTCAATCGCCGCGATCGTCCCGCAAGCGGGTTCCCAACCGAAGTCCGGCCGCGAGAAACTCGGGATTCGGATCGGCTTTGTCGAACCGGAAAGCGACATCGAAAACGCATTCGGAGATGGCTCCGGCCTCGCGCTTCACTTCACAGAGAGAATCAAGCCCCCCCTCTTTATAGAGATCGCTCTGGCAGCTATTTATCTCGGTGAGTCGAAGACCGACGAGATCACTGAGCTGTTGTTCGGTCCCGGCGTTTCCGACGCGAATATGCGAATCATCAACATCACTCTCGGCCCCACGATCGAAATCCCCCTTGGCGAACGGCGTATTTTCTATATTTCGAGCGGTATTGGGCTGTACAGTATCAGCGTGCTCCTCGAGATGGGCCTTTTCGGAAGCGACATCTCACAGGAACACTTCGGCGCCCAAGTGGGAGCCGGAATCTACTGGCCGCTAACCGATAACTGGAAGCTCGATGTCAACTTCACGGCCCATCATATACGTACTGCGGAAGAGACGTCGGATATTTTCTACCTGTATTCCGCAGGGGATAGCGATCCCAACTTTTATCAATTTTCCATCGGAGCGAGCTACAGCTTGAATTAATTAATAGTAGACTGCTCTTTTTTACTATCGTCCCGATGCGCGCCGAGTATGTCTAGCGGGTATCGCGCAATGTGTCGCCCTGGAGGACCGCCCGCAGTTTCTCGAGAGCATTTTGGGCCTGCTGGTCTCCCGGATTCATGGAGAGATACCGGTCCAAATACTCAGCTGCCTCTTTGAGCTTTTGGGCCTGCACGTATACCCTTGCGAGATTCTTGTAGGTATTCGCGTAGTCCGGATTTACCTCGATCGCCTTTTTCAACACGGTAATCGCTTTTTCGACTTGCCCGGATTCTGCGAGCGACGCTCCCAAATTGCTATAGGCTTTCACGTAGTTCGGATCCATCCGGATGACCATTTGAAAATATTCTGCTGCTCTTTCGAACTGTCCTATCTCCCTGTACGTGACCCCGAGATTGTTATAAGCCTCTATCATCAGGGAGTCCAGCTCGATGGCCTTCGAATATTCTTTTATTGCCTCTTCGTACAGTCTTACCTCGCGTAAGCCCTGAGCGAGGTCATAATGAACGCTCGGCTGGTTCGGTTCGAGTTTCAATGCCTTTTCGTAATTTTCGATTGCCTGAAAGATCTTTCCTCCACTTTTGTATATAACTGCGCGATGCATGTAAGAATCAGGATGGTCGGGAAAAAGCTCGACAGCTTGATTTATTTCTTCGAGGGCGGCACCATGTTTTCCTACTTCACTGAGTCTTCTTGCTTGATGGATATGCTCGCGCCAAAGGACTTCATCTTTCGCCAACGCAAAAATGCTTGGTTGGGTAAGGAGCAGAACTGCTATGAGCAGGGCGACCGGCGGAAATGCATTCCGGAGCGAACGAAAAGAACGGGGCAATACTTCCAGAATCGCGAAAGCGGCAAATAGGCTAAGCACCGGTGCGACCTGAACGCGGTACCGTGCAGTAACAAAAAACAAGATGATAGAAAACGCGAAAGAGATGATGTATCCATACAAAAGAAAATACTTTTTCCAACGCCTGATGGCATATATCATGCCGACGACACCGAGACTCATGAGAACCCAAAGATTCACGAAGAGAATCCGGAGCGTTCCAAATTTCGTCCTCGACAGATCGAAACTCTCTATCTGAGGGATCTCATACCCGTTCACAAACAGCGCTGTTTTTCGAAGCAGAAGTTTGAGCTCTTTTACTGGATCGCTGCGGATGAACCTGAACGCCTTATCGAACCAATAGCGGGACAGTTCCGATGGTTTCAGGTCTTTTCCCAGAAGTCTTTCAATATAAATCCTCGTCGTCGGATCCGTGCCGAAATCGACACCTTCGGGAGGATAGAAGATCCCCGTGGCCCTTTCGCTGTTGCCGATATAGAAGTTCACTCCGCCGTTGGATGTCATCGGAACGAAATCCACGCTGGCGACATAATTGTGGAGAGTCGCAGGAAGTATCGTAGCGGCGGCCGTACCTGTAAAAACAAGCAAAGCCGGCAATCTCCTGCGGACTCCAGCGAGAATAATCCAGACGATTACAACAGGGTAAAAGATCAGAATGTTCGCCCGTGCGAGTGCGGACAAACCAAGGAGAAATCCAGCAAGCGCAAACCGTTTGATCCCGTCCTCCTCACCTTTCCCAATAAGCACATAGAGCAATGTCATATTGAGCAGCGTTCCCATCCACATCATGAGCAACTGCCCCTCGAAAAATGTTGCAGCGCCGTATAGGGCAAGCACAACGGCAGCGAGCAGCGATACAGAAGGACGAAAGACTTTCTTCCCGAGCAAGTACGTGAGCACAACCGTGATCGATCCGCCGAAGATCTGAATAATGCGGGCGAACATGATGTTTCGATCTACGACGCCGTACACAACACCGAGGAAATAGGCATACAGTGGCCCCATGAAAAATGCATCCTTTTGAACGATGCGCCCGCTGGCGATCTCCTGTGCTGTCAAATCGTAATATTTTTCGTCGAGAATCGGTACCGTGACCTGTATCGAGTCCGCGCTTTGGAGGACGTAAACGAATTTGAGGAGAAACGTAAAACCAAAGAGGGCGTACAGCCACCTGGTATCGCTTGTGAGAGTTTTGTCTATTCTGTCGAGAAGCGTTTCCGTCTGTGGATATTCGCCGTTCATGCTCGGTGCTAAAGTACATTAAACGGATTGCCCTCGCAAGGAAATCTCTTGACGATACGGCATTTTCCGCATACGCTCGCCGGAAAACTGCTGGAGGATGGTATTCCCATGTCCTACCGCGATGAACTCCTCTCGCTTCTCATGGAAAAGTCCTTCCAGAAAGGCGAGTTCACCCTCGCCTCTGGAATGAAGAGCGATTACTACATCAACGGCAAACTCACGACTCTGAACAGTCGCGGAGCGTATTTAGCCGCGCGGATTTTTCTTGCGATGATCGGCGACGATGTTCCGGACGCCGTCGGCGGTCTCACAATCGGCGCTGATCCGATCATCGGCTCGATGCTCGCACTGGCGGGGATGGAGGATCTCCCGCTCAAAGGTTTTATCGTCCGGAAAGCGGCAAAAGAACACGGCACGCAATCGCTCGTTGAAGGAGATTTGTCGGAGGGGGATCGGGTGGTGGTCATCGAAGATGTGATCACCACGGGAGGTTCTTCCCTCAAAGCTATCGAAGCAGTCAAATCGCTGGGTTGCGAAGTTACCCGCGTTCTTGTGATCGTAGACAGGCAACAAGGTGCGCAGGAGAATCTAAAGAAAAACGGCTATCGCTTGGAATCGATCTTCAGTATAGAGGAGCTATTGAGACTCGGCTGATAGATTGACCTCGACCAAATTCGTCCCCCTATTTCGTCCCGTCCATCCAGAGATGCTGGTATCTCGTTGAAAGCCTGCCGAGAACAAATCCCACCATCTGAACTGCGTATATCGTGAGAAACACCGGTAAGAAGATCCCTAAAAACGGGAGGGATCCCACCGCAAGGCGAGAAAACCCCCAGGCAAGGACGACAACCAAATTGAACAAGGCGGTTGCGAGGTACTCATGCTCCATGGTTATGATCGCCGGGATGACTTTTTTAGGATTCAAAACCACTTTCAGTCCCACTCCTGGAGAGACCGAAATTGCCAGCGCTACGGGCAAATAAAGCAGGCCCAGAGCCCACATCAATACGACCATCAGGGCGCTGTTCTGTACGAATTGGAACACGTCCGGGCGTGAACTGGCACCGATGAGGATAGCCGCTTCGGCGATGATGAAAAAGGGGAGATAGAGTTCCGCAGCTAGCATCAGCCCGACAAAAACAGGCTTGAGAATGCGTTGGACGAAAGTCGAGATAAACTCCCCCCAACCCGGCAGGTGGGTTTCTCCCGATGCCGCCCGAAGAATGGCCTGGTATACCCAAAGATAACAGATCCCAGCCGCTGCGATCCGGAAATACGGAAAAGCAGCAAGAATAGAGAGAGCCAGGGCAGGCAAAATGAACTGGAACGGGATTCTCGCAAGTACTCCTGATGAAGCGATCCCCGGAAGAGGAAACAGGATCAGCCCCCCGGTAATCGGGAAAGTGACCACCCTCCACAAGTCCTCCCAGAACGGGGCTGGGCGATCCAGCAGCTTGAGCAGCCTCCATTCTTCTCTTCTCAAGCTGCGCTTGGCCCCCGAGGCGATCTGACGGTTGAAGGGCCAGAGTTCCAAGGCCTCCTGGTAATGCCGGATTGCCGCTTGGCGATCCTCCAGTGCGAGCGCTGCGGAAGCCGCGTTCAGATAGGCCCTTGGCACATCTGGCGTTCGGCGAAGCTCCTGGCAAGCGTCCTCATACGCTTGCCGATACACTCCTGAATCGACCGTTTCGACATCTTCCTCCGGTGACCGCTGCTCGGACCCATCAAGGGATTCGAAGATCGTCCCGAGATCGGTGTCGATCGCTCTCTTCCAGGCCTTCTCTTCCGGGAGGTAGATCCGGCTCTCGGAGGATAGACGGCCTGACTTGCAGAGATCCACGATATCGGACCAGGACCAGGTCTCTTCCTGGGTCTTGCCCTCGGGCATGACGTAGTACAGCGTGTCGTCCTTTTCCGCCATTTGCATTCCTCGTTTGGAGTCCGGAAGAAGAGGAATTGCACGCTCTGTGCCAGTATTAATGATCTGAATTTAAAGGGATTAGCTTGACTGACAATGATTCGTGACTGTTTTATTTTGGGACATTTCCCGCAATTTTCGTGCATTTTCCAAGTCGCTGTGGCGCCCCTGCTGTGTGCGCTCTCTATTGCGGCGGGAGCCAGCTACCATGTCTCGTACCTGAGCGCACCCTCGGGAATGGGCTCAATACGGCGGTCTGAACAAGCTTGCCATTGAGCCAGACTTTATCATAGCGCATTTCCATATGGCCTTGCCGGGGGACTCGGGGAGCTGAATGTGCGAAATAGCTGGATTGACGTCTTCCGGGAAGGATCATTTCATGAAAAGAACTCCCAACCGTTGGGGGTTCTTCGAGCAGAAATGAAAAGGCAACTGTTGATACTGGCGACCGGTCGTCCCGTTACTGGTACAGCGCCTTGACGCAGCCCCAGTTCGTCTCCTCTACGGGGATATCGCAATAACAGGTCGGATCTGGATTGACCACTACATCGCCGCCCGTTGCAGCGAGCAGGTTCGGCGGATCGGCACAATCTACGACAAGGACTTCCGCCGGAATCGCAGCCGGATGCGGAACAACCTGGCAGTAGCTGCATGGCCTTGATGTGCCGGTGCCAAGGTATTTGATCGTGAGAAGGAGGTTCGGCGAAGGAATGCATGCGCCATAACCGATGGCAACACCTGTTTGGGCGTCCCCGATCCTTACGACAAACGGTGAGGTTTCACCGAGGTATACGAGGTTTGCACCCCAGGAGGTACAATCGACCATGAACTGAGAAGCCATGGCGCCCTGTGTGTATACGTGAACAACAAAGATTTGAATGAGCTCTTGGGCCACGTCGTAGACGTCACAACTCGTCGCACCCGGATGGCAAACAGTCCAATGCTTCCCGGCTGGGCGAATGCCAGGCTGGCGACCAGCATGAGATACACGGATAACAGCAGTAGCCCTTTCATAAGCACATCGCTGGATTGAAAAAACGTTAGAAGTCAACGACTTAGCGCAATTATTTTGCCAAAACCCACTCATTTTTTCAAGGATAAACGCGACCATCGAGTGGATCGGCGCTCTTCAAGACAGCAGGTACTCGCCATCGTATAGCTTGTTCGCCCCATTGCGGAAGAGGGCGTATTGAAATCCTTTGCGCAGGGCCAGCGCGCCAAACTCTCCCTGTTTGCTGATTGCTATGAAGGCAACCTGGAATTCCGGGTTGCCGTTGTGCGCTTTAATGATGCGCTTGAGAGCTTCCTCGATTGCCTCCATAGGAGATGCGCCGCGCCTCATGTTTTCGACCACCAGGTGACTCCCAGCGATTTTTATCACTGCCTCACCCCGACCCGTAGCAGCAGCTCCGCCGACCTCATTGTCCACGTACATTCCCGCTCCTACAATCGGAGAGTCCCCCACGCGGCCGTGGATCTTGAACCGCAATCCGCTCGTCGTACACGCCCCTGCGATATCCCCCCGATCATCCTGCGCAATCATGCCGATGGTGTCATGATCGTCTTCCTTGGGCGGAGGGAGCCAATCGTCTTTATCGCTCAGCTTGGCTTTCCACTCGAGGTGTGCTTTGCGCGCCTTTTCGGTGAGAAGGTCTTCCTCTTTGAAGCCGTGGAGCTTTGCGAATTCGGTCGCCCCTGCTCCGACGATCATGACATGGTCCGTTTCCTCCATTACTTTTCTCGCCACGCTGATCGGATGCTTGATGTTTTCGATACAGCCCACGGCTCCCGCATTTCCTTTGGAGTTCATGATCGACGCATCGAGCGTCACCCGGCCCTGCTCATCTGGCAGACCACCGTACCCGACACTGGTCACATCGGGATCCCCCTCGGAGACCCTCACTCCCGCCTCCACCGCATCGAGTGCGCTCTTGCCATTTCGCAGTATCTCGGCCGCTGCTTCATTGGCAGCAAGACCGTGTCTCCACGTCGAAATGACGTTGTTCCTTCCCACCGCACCTTTGGCTGAAAAAACACGGTCAGCTTTCACGCCACTGAGAACACCGGAGCCAAGAAGCGCCGACCATGCGATAAATCCTCTCCTACTGATCATTCTTGTCACCTTGACCTCCTTGGAAAAAAAGGGAGGCGTCGAAGAGACAGCCTCCCTCTCGAATTGCACCCTTTCGTTGAGCCGATGGGCTGCATTGCATTCTGCGAGCCGTCCGGACCTTTCCATGATCCGTATTCGAAAACTCCACAACCTGCCGGCCTGGCGAATTTTGCTATTTCACCAAGCTCTTCAGCTCGAGACTCATCGCCTGAGCAGGGACTTCCTGCTTTATCAACAGATGGGGCATGGCCTTCTTGCAGTAGACAAAATACTCGCCGTCCGGGGTCTTGAATTTGAGCTTGTACGTGTCGAACGCCCCGGCTGGAACGTCGAGCTTTATCTCCTCGAGCACTTCGATATCGACGTTCTGGAGAGTCCCGGATTTGGTATCGACGACGGGAAACCGATATTTCTTCGCCAGCTCCAATGGAAGCACTGCTAGGGCAAACTCGACCGAATCATCCAGAATCGCGCCCTTGATCATCTTGACGGTGATCTCTTTGGGCTCTTCTGCCTTCGGTCCTTTGACGGTGCCCACCCCTTTTCCGCCCTCGAACTCGAGATCGGCTGACATTTGCGTCGGTCCCGCCATAAACCTGTTCATGTAAGAGATCGGAGAAAGGTCTTCCGCGCTGAGAACCATCTTTTGATCCATATTGATCATCCCAGCCAGCTTCGCCGACACCTCGATGACATCCTTGCCTTCGCGCGATGCGTTTTTCAAGTTCACGCTCAAGTCGCCAAGGGCCATCGTTTGGACGTTCAGAGAATACGTGGCCGTCATGTCCTTCAGCAGAGACGTTTCGTATTTATAATCAACCGGCTTGACGGCCATTGCTTCCATGGAAAGCGGCTCACCCTCGATGTCATAGAGAGCAACTTTTGCGGTCAGTGCGTTCTCCACTTTGTCTTTGATCTCCTTGGCATCGCCTACCAGAACAATGGCGACGTTGTCCGGACGGAGGTGCTTTTTCATGACCCGAGCAACGTCCTCCACTGTGACTTTCGCAAGACGGTCGCGATACTTCTCCAGGTGATCCTTTCCGAGACCAAGCTGCTTGACCTGGATGATTTGTCCAGCGATCTGATTGGGCGTCTCTATTGTGTTGGGAAAGTTACCGATGAGGTAGGCCTTCGCGTTGTTTAGCTCCTCCTCTGTGACGGATTCGCTGGAGATGCGCTCGAGTTCTCCCATCAGCTCGACGAGCGCGCTGTCCGTCACGTCGGTCCCAACGGATGCCCACGTGCTGAAACTACCGAGGTCGGGACTTCTCGAATAGGAGGAGTAGGCTCCGTACGTCCATCCTTTATCTTCCCGGAGGTTCATGAAGATCCGCGCATCGGCACCGCCTCCTAGCACCCGGTTACCCACCACTACTGCCGGCCAATCGGGATCCTTCGCTCGGAGACCCAGATGCCCGACTCGATATTCCGTCTGGACGGAACCAGGCCTGTGAAAAAGGTATATCTGCTTCGAGGTTCTATCGGGCGCGGGCGTATATTCGGCAACTTCCGGCTCGCCCTGTTTCCAGGAACTGAAATGCTTTTCGAGCGCCTTCTTCACCTGTTTCGTCTTGACGTCGCCGACGACGGCGATGAGAGCGTTGTTCGCGACGAAGTTCCTCTTATGGAACTCAACGAGATCCTCGCGTGAGATCGCTTTCACTGTCTCGGGCGTTGGTGCCTTGGCGTAGGGATGGTCGCGGTAGATAATTTCCGTAAACTGCCGATTCACAACGGCTCTGGGCTGCGAGAGCTCGATTTCCAACGCGGTTATTATCCGTTTACGATGCGTTTCCAGCTCGTCCTCTGGGAAAATGGGATTCATCAGTATTTCGGTGAGATACTGGTAAGCGGTGTCGAGATATTCTGAAAGGATTGACACCGTGACGTACACATAGTCGTCCGCGCTGAAGATACCGACATCCCCTCCCACCGATTCTATCCATCTCGCCAGCTCGTCGGAGGTTTTATCCTTCGTCCCTTTGTTGAGAAGCTCTGCGACAAAACCGGAAAGCCCGATTTTTTCCCATGGATCGAGGACTCCCCCGGCTCTGATCACAACGGCTGCCGTCACGACCGGCTGCTCGTGGTGCTCGACAACGACAACTTCGATGTTGTTTTTCATTTTGAACTCTTTGAAGCTCGGGAATGACAGCTTCTTCATTTTCTCGGGCTCGGGGGGCTGCTCCTTTGCCCAAAGAGCGGCTGTGAACACCAACAGCACCGCAATTGTCACCGCCAACATCGTTCTGAAATGATTTTTCATGTTCTTCGCTCCTCCTTTTGTGTCGACAATCCACACAACCAGCGAATTCGTTCCTCGCTCGTCAAGAGGATTCCTTTGGCACGGGATTCGCAATCACGACCGTTCTGTTGTGATCCACGAAGTACTTCTTTGCGACTCTGAGGATGTCCTCTTTCGTCACCGCCATGTAGCGATCGAGATCGGTATTGACCTCCTCCAAACTATCGTGAAAATACGCATAATGCTGGAGTGCTTCCGCTTTGTTTAGAACGGTCTGTCTCCCGCGAATGAAGCTCGATTTGAATTGTATCCTCGCTTTATTGACCTCATCTTCCGAAACGCCCTCGTTCAAAAGTTTGCTGAGCTCATCATAAATGAGTTCTTCGCACGTGGCGATTTCGACACCCACGTTCGAAGCAGCGATGAACCGGAACAGACTGGGACCCTTCCTGCTGTCCGCACCACCGTAAACCACCAGGGCTGCTTCCTCGTCCTTGACCAGCCGCTTATGCATGCGGCTCGATTCACCTTCTGTAAGAATGTTCGACAGAATCGAGATTGCGGGTGTGTCCGGATGTTTGTGAGGAGGAATGATGTAAGTGATGAAAATGGCAGGGACGTTTGCGTTTTTATCATCAACCGTCATTCGTTTTTCGGCTTTGTGAGGAGGCTCGGTACCCTTCAACTCTTTTACCGGCTTGCCTCTGGGTATGTCCCCGAAATACTCCTCCACCAACTTCTTCGTCTTCTTTCGGTTGATGTCTCCGACAACGGTCAAGACGGCGTTATTTGGTGCATAGTAAAGGTCGAAGAACTTCTGGACATCTTCGACCTCCGCGGCATCCAAGTCTGCCATCTTGCCGATGACCGTGTGACTGTAAGGCTCGAAGTCATAGGAAAGCGTGTCGGATGTGAGGAAGGCTGCTCCGTACGGTTGGTTGTCTATGGCCTGGCGTCGCTCCTCCTTGACTGTAGACCGCTGGTTTTCGAAGTTCTCCGCTGTAATAGCAAGTGACCGCATCCGGTCGGCTTCTAACCAAAGCGCCAAGTTCAGGCGGTTGGCCGGAAGCCATTCGAAATAGTTCGTGCGGTCTTCGCTCGTAGTTCCGTTGACGTTGCCGCCCGCGCGAGCGACCAGTTGGAAATGCTCAGCTTTGTCGACATTTTCGGACCCTTGAAACATCATGTGTTCGAACAAATGCGCAAAGCCGCTCCGGCCGGGTTCTTCATGCCCGCTTCCGACGTGATACCACACATCGACGGCAACGATCGGAACCGAGTGATCCTCGGAAAGGATCACCCTGAGGCCGTTATCCAGCTCGTATTCCTCGTATTCGATATAGCCGGGTTTCTTCGATGCGTATGTAAAAGACGCAATCAGCGCAAGGGCGAGCAAAAGTATGAAATACTTCTTCATGAGACCTCCTGACTCCTGGTTCCACGAGTTATTGAGGCAACATCCCAATAGGTCGTGGGGCTACAATCCGCACGACCCGACTTCCCAGGTGTTTGAGTTGGTGGTGGGGTTATACACAAAAATTTATGCTTACCCGAAAATTGCCGGATTGTCAAGCATCGTAATATCGACTACGAGCGATTTTAACCGACGGTTCCAATTTACTTGCTACAAACAACTTTTTCGTCTAGGATCGGGTGGTGATGACGACGTGCTCGCGTGGTCATGCTGGGCGATACGCTTGGCTGCGCCAAACCCCGCCGATTCGTGGACGAAGCACGCGAATTCCCGAGCTTTGAACTCGCATCCAGAGATCAACTTTCTACGATGCAAAATGCCCGTTGAGAAGAATCCAGCCCCAGATCCCCATAGCGAACCTTCCAAGGCGGTTTTCGACTTCGAAGGACGTTCGCTGGAAGGTATCGCCGGTGAACCCATTGCAAAGTCGCTTTTCAGGGCGGGCATCCGAATCCTTTCTTATAGCGTAAAATACCACCGTCCCCGAGGCATCCACTGCGGCCGCGGGCGCTGCGGAATGTGCCACATGGAAGTCGACGGCATCCCGGGGATTCCAACATGCAATACACCTCTCGAAAACGGAATGAAGATCCGAAGACAGGACTTCCGGCCCTTTTTCGCACCGGTTCTTACCGCCGCTGCACGGAGGTTTCCTCTCCCTGCCGGCTTTTACTATCGACGTTTCACCAAACCGGTCTTCCTGAAAAACCTCTTTATGGACAGTCTCCGGAAAATGGCCGGAGTCGGCCGCGTAACGCTCGATGAAGAAGAGCGCCTGGCAGGCATTATTCCTGACTGCTTAGGAACGTTCGATCGGATCAAGCCTCACTATGACGTTATCGTCGTCGGGGCCGGGCTTTCGGGAATGTCCGCAGCCCTGTCCGCTGCCAGCTCGGTCTCGGGGAAACGCGGTGATGCCTCCGGCCCGCAGCGCAACGAAGCGGAGCAGGATAACATGCGGATTCTCCTCATGGATGAATATCCAAATCCCGGGGGACACTCGATTGGCCACCAGGATGATTCCGGCCTATTGAACAAAAGGGACGACCTTGCAAGAGAGGTTGCAGAACACCCGCTGATCCACGTTGCATCCGGCACACTTGCTCAGGGTTTCTATCCTCCATCAACCATACTCATCGCCCCTACCGGGGGATCCATTGCCTCAGCTCAAGGCATGAAGCAGGTCACAGCAAGGGCCTTCATATTCGCCACCGGGGCGTACGATATCATTCCCCTCTTCGAGAACAACGAGCTGCCGGGAATATTCGGTTCGCGGGCGGCCCGGCTCTTTCTCGAGCGAGACGGGTATTCGCTTGGAAAAACCGCCGCTGTTTATGGGACGGGAGCAGAACTCGAGCGAACGGTGTCTCTACTGCTATCGAAAAGCATCGACATCACCGCGGTCGTCGAAGCAGGGGCAAATCCCCGGGAAACACCGGCTCGGGGTAGCGTGCCGGAATCGGTCCAGCGAATATCGAACGCTCATCTCGTTTCCGCAAATGGAAAACGATGGATCGACTCGGCGACATTGATTACGGAAGCCGGCCGTGGTGAACGAATAACCTTGAGGTGCAATATGCTGTGCACGGCATTCAGAGGACAGCCTGCTTATGAACTGCCCCACCAGGCGAAATTCAATTTTTCGCTTTCGGACGACGTTCTAGATGAGGAAAGAATCATGATACCGGATGAAGTGGAGCGCCGTGACGCAACGGGAACAGCCTGCATCCTTGCCGGTGAAGCCGCAGGTGAAACCAACTGGCGGCGCAAGATCGAGCAGGGGAAAGAAGCGGGCGAAAAAGCTGCAAATGCAGCTTCAGCGATAAAGGAAACCGGAGAGAAAGCGTAACGCCAAAGTCAGCGTTGTAATAATCTGGCCAAGGACGATCGATGGGAAAAACTATCATATGCCACTGCGAGGATATTTCGATCGAGGAGCTCTTTTCCGCAGTCGAACAGGGCTATAAGGATATCGAATCGATCAAGCGGTACACCGGTATTGCTACTGGCACGTGCCAGGGGAAATGCTGTTTAATCCAGACTCTGAGGGCGCTGGCAAGCGGGGATGATCGCTCGAGCCCAAAAACCGCCTCGGAATCTGCGGCATCCACGCCACTCAAAGGCATCGCCGTCAAAATGCCGACGATTCGCCAGCCGGTGATCCCTGCACGGATTGACAGGATCATAAAAGCCGGCGAGAAAGCAGTGAAAAAGGCCACCGGAAAAGCGTAGGGCCTATGAGCACACTCGGTAAAGAGAACCATTCGCGTGCCATTGGCCTCAAAGGATCGATCGAAACATGAACCGAACAGCAGACATGGTGATCATCGGTGGAGGCGTCAATGGTGTCGCCTGTGCCTATTACCTTGCTAGACGGGGGATGAAGAACATCGTCCTGTTCGAGAAAGGGTATTTGGGCTACGGCGCTACCGGCCGGTGCGGAGGGGGTATTCGCCAGCAGTGGGGAATGGATGAAAATATCATTCTCGCCAGGGACAGCGTCCGGATGTTCGAAAAGCTCTCACACGAACTGGGATTCAACATCTTTTTCCGTCAGGGCGGTTACCTGATATTGATCTCAGACGAGCGCGACTACGACTTGATTTCGAAAACCATCCCGAGACAGAACGAACTCGGCGTCCCGGCGGAACTTTTGGAACCCAAAGATATTGCATCGCTCGTCCCCGGCTTGAATTTAAAAACCATCATCGCCGGCGCGTATTGTCCAACGGATGGGACGGCTTATCCGTATGCGGTTCTCTGGGGATACGCGGAAGCGGCGAAGCGGCGGGGCGTGGACATCCGCCTCCACACCGAGGTCTTGATTATTTCACGCAAGAGCGGCGGCACTTACGAGGTCACTACGACCAATGGTACGGTTCATACACCGAGGATCTTGAATGTTGCCGGCGCCGCCACTAGAAACACAGCGTCGATGCTGGGAATTGTGATCCCAACAAAACCTTACCGCCATGAGATCGCCGTCAGCGAGCCCCTCAAGTCATTTCTGGATCCGATGGTGATTTCCATTCGCAAGGGATTTTATTTTTCCCAGAGCCTCCGGGGAGAGATCGTGGGCGGTATCGGCGATCCTGACGAGCCTTCCTCATCCAGCACGGCTTCGTCTCCGGAATTTTTGTTCCGGTATGCGGAAGCGCTGAGGAAAACTTTCCCCGCGCTCGGAAAAGTGCGAATCATCCGGCAATGGGCGGGATTGTACGACGTCTCCCCCGATGCGCGGCCGATCATCGGTACGGTCGATGGAGTGGACGGCTATTACCACGCATGCGGATTCAGCGGGCATGGTTTTATGCTATCGCCGGTCGTTGCGAAGCTCCTCAGCGAGCTGATTACCACGGGAAAAACCTCGATTCCGATCGATAGCCTCAACCTGAAGCGCTTCTCCGAACCGGGACTCACCAGAGATCCGTACGTCGTCGGGTAATCCCGGCGATCCGCGCGCAAGTGGGCTCCAATTGCTCATGGAGGTCCTGCTAAACACAACATGTCCTGGCTTCTGCTTGCAATTCTGGGAGCTTTTTTCGACGCAAGTTATTACGCGTTCATAAAGAGGTTTCTCGAAGATGTGGATCGTTTCATTCTTGCCAGCGGGACTTTCTTGAACGCTTCCCTCTTTTTATTTTTGCTCGCATATCTGAACGGTATCCCTGCCACGGGACCAGCGTTCTACGATTCCGTCTTGATCACGGGATCGTTGAACGTACTTGCCGCTTTGTTATACTTCGAAGCACTCAAACAGACCGATTTGTCCCTTTCCATCCCAATGATATCCTTCACCCCTGTCTTCCTGATTCTCACATCGTTCCTCGTTTTGAGAGAGATACCTTCACCCAGTGGAGCGGTGGGCATCGTGCTGATCGTCCTAGGGTCATACGTCTTGCACACGGGAAAAGATAAGGGAACCTTCTTCGACCCATTCAAAAACATTTTTCGAAACAAGGGCGTCCTTTACATGCTTTTGGTTGCATTCCTCTACAGCATAACAGCAAACTTCGATAAGCGCGTCGTGCAAAACTCCGACCCAATTTTTGGATCGTCGATGATTTTCCTTTTCATCGGTGTTTCGTTTCTGGTTATTTCGATGGTGAAAGCCCCCAGGTCGCGAATGAAGAGCTGGAAGAATATTTATAAATTTTTGCCGCCGGGCGCGGCGATTTCTATGGCGGCGGTTACGATTAATTTTGCATTCACGATGCAGATCGTCCCTTATGTGATCTCGATCAAACGGTTGAGCATCGTCTTCTCCGTTCTGTTGGGAGGAGTGATGTTCCGGGAGCGCGATATCAGCCGGAGGAGTATCGGAGCGTTGATCATGCTTGCAGGCGCAGCCTTGATTGCGCTTTTCTAGGGAAACCAATCACGGGATATTTTGATCGCACCGATCCTGCCGGCATGCAGAACAGCTTGGAGAAACGCCTTCGAACAAGGGAAATCGAAATGGGCCAAGACATTCTATCTACAATCCTGACCCTCCAGCGAAACGAGATTACCGAATATTTCATCTACAAGAAGCTTGCAAAGCAGACAAAAGACGAGCATAACCGCAGTATTCTCGAGAGGATCGCCGGGGATGAATGGAGGCACTACGAATATCTGAAATCCATCAGCAAAAGAGATGTGAGGCCGAATCGTTTTACCATCTTATGGTACACGATCATATCGCGGTTGTTGGGATTATCATTCGGTCTCAAGCTCTTGGAAAAAGGAGAAGCCTTGATTGCGGTCGCCTACGACCGCCTTGCCGACCGGCATTCCGGCGCATTGGAGATCAAACTCGAAGAACAACAACACGAGAACGAGCTGCTGGACATGCTCGAAGAAGAGCGGCTCGAATACGCTGGATCAATGGTGCTCGGGCTCAACGATGCACTCGTCGAACTTACCGGTGCGCTCGTCGGATTCACGCTTGCTCTGCGGAGCGCGAAGCTCGTCGCGATCCTGGGTATTATCAGTGGTATTGCCGCAGCGCTCTCCATGGCGGCGTCCGGTTATCTCCAATCGAGAGAAGAAGCAGACGCCAGCGGCGGGAAAAATCCGGCCAAATCCGCCCTTTACACCGGAGTGGCGTATATCGTGACGGTCACCATTCTGATCATCCCTTATCTTCTATTTGAAAATGTCTATATGGCGCTCGCACTAATGCTGCTGGCTGATATATTGATCATCGCTGGATACACGTTTTATATTACGACGGCCAAGAGCTTGGGATTCCGTCATCGTTTTTTTGAAATGGCCCTCATTTCGCTGGGCGTGGCATGTACCACTTTTGGGATCGGATGGGCGGTCCGTCACTTCTTCAACATCGACCTGTAGCGAAGGCATTCAGAGATTTGTAGTGGATCCACTCCTCTTGAATGAAACGAGTGCGCTGATTAAACCGGAGGTTCTCGAATGGAACTGGTTGTGAGTTACGCCGGTGGCAGAAAAGTTGATGCCACTTTCAACGGATTCACTGTTTGTACCGACCAGCCAAAAAAGGACGGAGGAGACGAAACGGCGCCCGAGCCTTTTCAGTACTTTCTCGCATCCATCGGAACTTGTGCTGGTTACTACGTGCTCGATTTCTGTCTGGAGAGAAAGATCCCGGCTGAGGGAATCCAGCTCATACTCCGCACCGAAAGAAACGAAGAGATCAGAATGACCAGCAAGATAACAATCGAAATCCAGCTGCCAGGGTTTTTTCCCGAAAAGTACAAAAAAGCAGTGGTCAGAGCGGCCGAGCTATGCAGCGTGAAGAAACACATTCAAAGAGCGCCGGAATTCGAGACATATGTCACGGTTCAGGGGGAGTAACCATTGTTCTAAAAGATTGCCCCAGCTGAAATTCCTTCCCCGCGCAAGCAGAACATTCTTCGAGTTTACTGCTCGAGGATTCCTCCATCAGGATCCCAGGAGGGGCATGTCAAGGCCGATCTAGCACTGGCATTCCCAACCCAGCTTTGATACGCTTTGCCGGTACACCGTGTTGACCCATCATGACAGATCGGTGCCATGTCCGATGCCCACGGCTCACCATGGCGCCTTCCGGTGTGCGCAGGACCGTGTGCAAATTCCAAACCAAGGCGAGTTGCCATGAATGTTTTGATAATCGGCGCCGGCGACATCGGACTCCAGCTTGGGAAGCGGCTATCCAAAGACAAGCATGATATCACGATGATCGAGCTGAAGGAGGACAAGGTAAAGCGGGCCAGCGAACAGCTCGACGCGATCGTAATCGAAGGGCATGGCGCACATTATGGCGTGCTGCAGCAGGCCAGGCTCGAAAACGCCCAGGTGGTTGCCGCGATGACAGACCGTGAGGGCGTCAATCTGCTCGCATCCAAGATCGCGAAAAAAGCCGGCGTCCCTACGACCATCGCTCGCGTTCGAAATCCCGAATTCATTGCCCCGGACTTCATCCTCAAACCGGAGGAGCTCGGAGCAGACATTATTATCCACCCCGAAAAAGAAACTGCCGACGCAATCGTCCGGCTAATCCGTCAATCGAGTGCAACCCACGTGATCGAATTTGCCGAAGGGAAAATTCAGCTGCTCGGCGTGAGGCTCGAGAGAGGTTCGCCTCTGCTGCGAACCCCACTGATCGATCTGGCCAGGCGCTACGGCGACCCGCCTCTTCGGGTGGTAGCCATCAATCGTAACCAGCAAACCCTCATTCCCAAAGGGGAGGACCGCCTGCTCCCCGGAGATCAGATATTCGTCATTTGCGATCCGGATTATATTCCAAAGTTCATCTCTTATACGGGAAAGGCTGATACAAAAATCGAAGACATCATGATTCTCGGCGGTGGTTTGATAGGCCAGTTTGTCGCGACGTGTCTGGGAAAAGAAATCAACATCAAAATCGTCGAAAGCAACGCTCACCGATCGGAAGAAATTGCGGAAGCACTTCCTGGGACACTTGTCATCCACGGCGACGGAACGGATATAGACCTCCTGGCAACTGAGGGGATCGTGGACATGGACGCCTTCATCGCGGCAACTGGAGATGACGAAACCAACATTATCGCCACTCTGGTCGCCCGGCATCTAAAAATCCCTCGGACGATCGCGCTGGTCAATAAAATCGAATACCTTCCCTTGACTCCAACCATTGGAATGGATGCGGTGGTAAGCAAGCAGCTGCTAACGGTCAACGCGGTCGAGCGCTTCATTCAGCACCAGCAGGTTACCACGCTGGCAAGCGTGCCGGGAGTCGACGCCCGATTCGTTGAGTTCGTTGCGGAGGAACATCATAAAATCACTCGAAAGCCTCTCAAAAACATTCAATTCCCCAAAAACGCCATAGTCGGCGCCGTAATGCATGGCGATCAGATGATCATCCCCAGGGGGGATACCCAGATTGCGCCCGAAGACAAGGTTGTGGTGCTCACCCAGACGGAGGCGCTGGAGGACGTGGAGAAATTATTCCAATAGTGAAAGATGCACTTCTCGAGCGTAATCCATATCCTCGGTTTCCTCTTGATGTTCTTGGCGATCGCCATGCTGCTCCCCATTCCCTTCTCCCTGCATTATGGTGATGCCGTACATTTCCAGCTGCTTTTCAGCGCCATCATCACCTTTGTTTGCGGGCTTATCGGATTCAAGTCCACCCGGTTCGAACGCGACCTTAGGCCCAAAGAGGGCTTCGCTGTGGTCACCTTTGGCTGGGTCTCTTTCTCCATTTTCGGGAGCCTGCCATTTCTCATCTCGGGCACCATACCCTCATTTACCAATGCATTCTTCGAAACCATGTCCGGGTTCACCACGACCGGCGCCACGATCCTGACCGACATCGAAAGCCTCCCAGAGGGAATTCTCTTCTGGCGCAGCCTCACGCACTGGATCGGTGGAATGGGTATCATTGTCCTTTCGCTCGCCATACTCCCTTTCCTGGGAGTCGGGGGAATGCAGCTTTTCAAAGCTGAAGTCCCCGGTCCGACGGCGGACAAGCTCACCCCGCGTATTACGCAAACGGCGAAGATCCTGTGGGGTGTCTACGTACTGATCTCCGCAGCGGAGACCGCGCTCTTGATGCTTGGAGGAATGAGTTTGTTCGAGGCTCTTTGCCATACATTCGGAACCATGGCGACAGGCGGTTTCTCAACGCGTAACGCGAGCATCGGATCCTATAACAGCGCATACGTCGATTATGTGGTGATATTTTTTATGCTGCTTGCCGGAACCAATTTTGCGCTGCATTACCGGTTTCTGCGGGGCAATTTCAAAGCGTATTTCCGGAATCGAGAATTCCTCGTCTTCTTTTCCATTATTATAGCAGCAACCATCCTTATCGGTCTCGACACGTTCCTTCTCCGGTATGAAAACGCTGCGCTGGCGCTCCGCAAGACCCTTTTTCAAGTTGTTTCCATTCTGACCACTACGGGCTACGGCACAGCGGATTACGAACAGTGGGCCTTCAGCTCCCAGTTCATTCTGTTCATCATGATGTTCATGGGCGGGTGCGCGGGTTCGACGGGAGGCGGGATGAAGATCATGCGCATCTTTATTTTGGTAAAGTTCGTTTTCAGCGAATTCACGCGCCTGCTCCACCCCCATGCCGTCGTACCGGTCCGTATCGGTAATAGCTCGGTGTCACGCGAGGTAGCAACAAACGTAGTGGGATTCTTCATCCTGTTCATGTTGTTGTTCGTCATCGGCGTCCTTGCAATGTCCTCCATGGGTCTCGATATGGCCACATCTTTCGGAGCCGTTGCAGCGAGCCTTGGGAACATCGGACCCGGATTGGGGAAAGTGGGGCCAACCGACCACTACGCGCACATTCCGTTGATCGGCAAGTGGGTGCTGGCCCTTCTAATGTTGATGGGGCGTTTGGAGGTCTTTACGGTTATAATTCTTTTTTCACCTTCTTACTGGCGCAAGTAATCGCTTCGAACAATCGACGTCCGAGGAGAAATGAACGATGGACAAGACCATCACAAGCAGAGCTCCCCTGAACAACGGCAGCAAGATACCTTACTTCGGCCTTGGGGTTTTTCGTGCTGCTCGGGGGAGTGAAACACAAAATGCAATCAGACACGCATTGGATGCCGGTTACAGGCACATCGACACGGCCATGATTTATAACAACGAACGTGATGTCGGTATTGCAGTGAAAAACAGCTCCATTCCTCGCGACGAGATTTTCATCACCACCAAAGTCTGGAACTCGGATCATGGATACGACAAAACCATTAGGGCCTGCCATGCAAGTCTTGATCGCCTTGGCTTGGACTATGTGGATCTTTATCTCATCCACTGGCCCGTCCAAGGCCTGAGGGGAGAAACCTGGAAGGCCCTTATCACACTTTTTGAGGAAGGAAGGTGCCGGTCCATCGGTGTGAGCAACTATACCATACGCCATTTGGAGGAACTTCTTGCTGACACGCCGGTTATTCCGACCGTAAATCAGGTCGAGTTCAGCCCGTTTCTTTACCAGAAAGATCTCCTGGACTTTTGCCGTTCGCACCAGATTCAACTCGAAGCGTACTGCTCCCTTACCCGAGGCGAAAAATTGCATGACAGCAATATCGTTTCTGTCGCGGGCAAATACAACAAAACGCCGGCGCAAATCCTGGTTCGCTGGACGTTGGAACACGACGTGGTGGTAATACCAAAGTCGGTGAGGAAGGACCGGATTTATGAAAACGCCGATGTCTTCGACTTTCGAATCTCCGAGGAGGACATGGCGCTTCTCGATTCTTTGAGCGAGGATTATAGGGTTACCTGGGATCCTACGGACGCCCCATGATTAACCGGCAGCGAAGGACCTTCATATCACCGTTGGTCAGCTATGGGAAATATTTGAACGTATGGAAGCAACCCGGCGGAACATGGAAGGTAATTGTCGATATCGGAAATCAGCGCCCATCGCAGGGAAAAGCTTCAAAGGAGTAATGTGATCTTTCGCGCTCGGTGGATCTTGCTTAAAGCAATTCGCCGCTGTATAATCTCGCACGCAGCATCGCCCTTCGGCGGCGCAGCCCGGGGCGGTTGGAGCGAGCGACGATCCGTCACCAATCATTCATCACAAAACGGGTTCATGGGATCGCCGCGATTCAAGATCAAATATTGGAGGAAATGATGGGGCAAGAGTATGCGCTCTCCAATCCCATTTCTCGGATTGTAGATAAACCACGATCCGAGTATACCCGGGAGGACCTGGTCAGGGTCATCGAAGAAAAACATATCGAGAAAATCACGTTCCATTACACCGCTCTGGATGGAAAGCTAAAAGAGCTGAAATTACCGATAGCAAACCGCTACCAGGCGGAAAGAATTTTAGCCGATGGCGAAAGGGTGGATGGCTCATCATTGTTCAAAGGCTTGATCGACGCTTCCCTCTCTGATTTATACGCCATTCCGGTTTACAAGACCGCTTTCTTGAATCCGTTCGATGAAGGCAGCTTGGATTTTATATGCCGCTACCTGACCAGTGACGGGACTCTCGCGCATTTCGCCTGGGATACGATCTTGATAAAAGCGCACGAACTGTTTCGTAATAACAGCAAGCTCGACCTTTACGCAATGGGCGAACTGGAATTCTTCCTATTGAGTGACCCCGGCATTCATATCTACCCCAATCCCAAACAAAGAGGTTACCACGCTTCAACCCCGTTCATCAAAGCCGGCCAAATACTCAACGAAATGGTTTACTACATCACCCAGATCACCGGCGCGGTGAAATACGCCCACAGCGAGGTAGGGCACGTGGGGAACGTGCGCAGCGACCTCGAAGAGATCAAGGGAAAGCAAGCCGAACAGCTCGAAGTCGAGTTTCTCCCTACTCCCATCGAAGATGCCGGCGACCACCTGGTACTCTCGCGCTGGCTCATCCGGAATATCGCATTCAAATACGGATGCGTGGCGACGTTCGCACCAAAGATCGAAGAAGGAATCGCGGGAAATGGACTCCACGTACACATGGAGCTGATGAAGGAGAATAAAAACGTGATGATCGATCAAGAAGGGAATCTTTCCATTCAAGCCAAGAAGATGATCGGAGGATTGTGCGAATACGCGGATTCCCTGACTGCTTTTGGAAACACGGTGTCTTCGGCCTACCTGAGACTGGTGCCCAACCAGGAAGCTCCAACGCGTATATGCTGGAGCGACCTGAACCGCAGCGCGATGATCCGCGTGCCACTGGGATGGGCCAGAATCGACAATCTTGCCCATCGGCTGAATCCCCAACAGGATACGGAATTCAAGGATCTCGAAGGCCGTCAGACGGTGGAACTCCGCAGCCCCGACGGGAGTGCTATCATTCACCTGCTCCTTGCTGGGCTGGCGATGGCCGCGGAATGGGGATTGACCAACTCAGGTGCTCTGGAAAAAGCTGAAAAACTTTATGTCTCCGGAAACGTCTTTAATGATGAAAAACTATTGAGTCAGCTCCCCGGTTTACCGACAAGCTGTGTCGAATCTTCGAAAGTTCTTCTCGAAAAACGCACGTTGTACGAGAGAAAAAATATCTTTCCCGCGAGCATCATCGATTACGTCGCAAAGCTGCTGCAGGCTGAAAAAGATGAGAATATCAATGAGGAGCTCGCTGATTTGCCCGCTGATGACCGCCTGCTCAAGACTCGTGAAATCATGCATAAAGATCTGCACCGTCATTGAGATAGATGCCTGCATTCGGGTCCGGTGAAAACTCCTGGCGTTTAGATTCCCCCCGCCTGGATCTCGGCTGGAACCCTCGAAGCCGAAAGGAAAGGATATGAAAAAAGGCTCACCGAGCATACGCCGCAGCGGAAAAACTCATCACAAGCGCCCTCCGGGACGCCGCAAAAAGCCGCTTCCCCAGGCCATTCTTCGAGTACCTCCCGATGACCCGAACGGTGAAAACCGCATCAAGCGGATCATGCGGAGTCCAACGTACAGACGAGCGGATATGGATCCCGATTTTTTGCAGCGTGATGAACTCCGTCCAGCCCGGTTGATGCTCGAGTTTCTCAAACCAGAGCTCGGATTAACGGAGCACGGGATCGAATCGACGATCGTCGTTTTCGGCGGAACGCGCATCATGGAGCCTGCAATCGCGAAGAGAAATCTAATGAAGGCGAAAGCTGATCTCGAGAAAAATCCCAAGAACCTGGAATCGAAGCGAAAAGTCTCCGTTGCAGAGCGACTAATGGCCAAAGCTCACTACTATGAGGTTGCTCGTGAATTCTCACACCTGGTGAGCAGAACCTGCCAGACATCAGGCAAATATGAATTCGTCGTGGTGACCGGGGGCGGCCCGGGCATCATGGAAGCGGCAAACCGAGGAGCTTCCGACGTCGATGCCAAAACAGTCGGGTTGAGCATCGCACTTCCCCTGGAGCAGTATCCCAATCCGTACATCCCTTCGGATCTTTGTTTCCAGTTCCGCTACTTCGCACTGAGAAAAATGCATTTCCTGAAGCGCGCAAAGGCGCTGGTTGCATTTCCTGGAGGATACGGGACGCTGGATGAACTCTTCGAAACCCTCACTCTCATTCAGACCCGCACCGTCGAACCGATGCCGGTGGTTCTTGTTGGCGAGGAATTCTGGAAAGGAACCTTCGACGCCGATTACCTGGTGTCCGAAGGAGTTATCGACCCTGAGGATGCGCATCTCTTCGCATTCGCAGAAACGGCCGAAGAGATCTGGAATCACATCGTTAAGTGGCACCGGGAGGAGAGGACAGAGAGTTGAGTCCTGTTTACTTTGATGCTTTAAGAATGAATACAGAAAGCGCTTCGTAATTCTTTTGTTTTCGAATAAGCATATGGGAGCGGCGTTTTACGAACGGCTATCGAGGAGGTCTATCGTGAGAAAATTTTACATTTTATTCCTTATCATGCTATTTGCGCTTCAAGCTGTTTTCTGCGGTGGCGAAGAGGGCACCGAGTCGGCAAAGAGCTACGAATCGGGACAGAAACAGGAAAAGATTCCTCTGCAGCTAATTATTATAGGCCCCCCGGGCGCGGGCAAGGGCACGCAGGCAAAGAAAATCAAAGAAAAATACGCTATCGCGCATATCTCCACCGGGGCGATCCTCCGGGCCGAGGTCGCTGAAGAAACGGAACTGGGGAATAAGGTCAAGGACGTTATGGAACGCGGTGAGCTCGTGGCCGACGAGATCGTTCTGGACCTGATCGAAAAGCGGCTAAGCGAACCGGATTGCAAAGACGGCTTCATCTTGGATGGTTTTCCTCGCACGATTCGCCAGGCTGAAGGACTCGAACCGATTCTCTCGAAACGGGGAAATGCTCAAATAAGAGTGGTCGATCTCAACGTTCCGGATGAAGTGCTGATGGAAAGACTGCTCGCTCGAAAGCGTGCAGACGACACAAAAGAAACCATCCAAAACCGCATCAAGGTCTATCATGAAATGACGACTCCTCTCATCGAATATTACGAAAAAAAAGGCGTGTTGATTCGAGTGAATGGAGATCAATCAATCGAAGAGGTTTTCAAAGACATCGACGAGATCCTGACGGAAATCATTCGATGAAAAGGAAGGAGAACGGCGATGTCCGAATCCATGAAAGCTGTTCGAATACATAAATACGGCGATCCGGATGTCTTGACGTTCGAAGCAGCACCCCGGCCGGAACCGAAAGAGACCGAACTTCTGATCCACATTCGCGCGGCTGGCGTAAATCCGGTTGACTGGAAAACCCGGACTGGAATGGCCAGCAGACTGCTCCCCGAAGATCCATTTCCATTGATTCTGGGCTGGGACGTATCTGGCGTGGTCGAGGCAGCCGGGAACCTTGTAACGGATTTCAAAGCTGGCGATGAAGTGTATGGAATGGTGAACTTCCCCGGTGTTGGAGGAGCTTATGCCGAATATGTCGCCGCTCCCGCCGATCACGTCTCTCATAAACCGACTTCCGTCGACCATGAGCATGCCGCGGCCCTCCCGCTCGCATCACTCACCGCGTGGCAGGCGCTGTTCGAAGCAGGGGGATTGTCACCCGGACAAAAAGTGCTCATACACGCTGCCGCCGGCGGTGTGGGGCATATCGCCGTGCAGCTCGCCAAATGGAAAGGAGCGCATGTAACCGGCACCGCCTCAGCGAGAAACGGAGCTTTCCTTCGTGAACTCGGCGTCGATGAGTTCGTAGATTACACAACCGTGAAATTCGAAAACGTCGTCCAGGACATGGACGTTATTCTGGACAGCATGAGCGGGGAGACGAGGGAACGATCCTGGGGCGTCCTCAAGAAAAGCGGGATTCTCGTCACGATCCTCCGCCCTTCGCCCGAAGAAGCAGCGGCGGCCCACCAAGTGCGCGCCGCGCATATCCTTGTGAGGCCGGAATCAAACCAATTATCCGAGCTTTCCAAGCTTGTGGATGCGGGACAAATCAAACCGGTCATCGATAGAGTCTTTCCGCTAAAAGACGCTCGAAAAGCCCACGAGCACATCCAGGAGGGCCACACCAGAGGGAAGATCGTTCTCCGGATATCAGAATAACAGGTATTCCGCAATGACGGCTCCTGCTGCGGAATATCCTTAAGTGAAAACACACCTTCGGCAAATTGCTTACCCATGAAGGACCTGATTCAAATCGCAGGAATTCGAGACCTCCAGGAAGCAACGATGTTGATCGAATGCGGTGTCGACCACATTGGCTTTCCATTGGGGCTTCCCATGCACGGAGAAGACATTCCTGAGGCCGAAGCGGCGAGAATCGTTCGTTCATTGCCTTCTCAGGCGCGCGCCGTTTTGATCACCTACCTCGATAACGCCGACGACATCATCTCTCTGTGCCGCAGCATTCGTGCCCATATCGTTCAGCTGCACGGTGACGCCTCGCCGGACACACTCCTGCAAATCCAGGTTGGCGCGCCCGATGTGGACGTGATAAAGAGCCTCATCGTTCGAGAGGGCAATCTCGGTGATCTCAAAGCCGCCGTTCGCGAAAGCAGCCATCTCGTCAATGGATTCATAGTAGACACCTATGATCCCGACACGGGTGCCCGAGGGGCTACGGGCAAGACGCACGATTGGACCACCAGCCGCCAACTGGCCGAATACTCGTCACACCCGATCATCCTAGCGGGAGGTCTCACTCCAAAAAATGTAAGAGAAGCGATCCTCCAAGTGCGACCGGCGGGCGTCGATGCACACACGGGGGTCGAAGGTGTCGATGGGTGGAAAGACCCGGAACTCGTGAAAGCGTTCGTGTCAGAAGCCCGCAAAGGCTTTGCGATGATATAACATCTTGTTATTTAATCACTTGCGCTGCCGTCAGGGAATGAATCCCCCTTTGCGTTACATCGCCGGAGCCGTTATCTTCCTTAGAAGTTACAGAGTGCCGACCACTGTATTGGTTAGCATTTGATGCATCTGCAAAACCGGCATGTAACAGAAAAAATCGACCGTCTCGAGAAAACACATTCACGGACCAATGGATTATCAAAGGAGGCTTCGAGATGAAAAAGATTCTCTTGTACGTGTTCGTTGTGTTGTTGTTCGCCGCCCCTTTCAAAAAGGCAATTGCCCACTGCGAGATTCCCTGTGGAATATATGGTGATAAAATGCGCATCGAAATGATCAAAGAGCACATCAGCACAATTGAGAAATCAATGAAAATGATCGCAGAATTATCCCAAGGGCAATCCGTCAACTATAACCAGCTCGTGCGCTGGATCGATAACAAAGAAACGCATGCCAATGAGATTCAGCACATCGTTGCGCAGTACTTCTTGACACAACGTGTGAAACCCACTGACGAGCAAGATGCAGCAAAACACAAGAAATATTTGAAGCATCTCTCACTGCTGCACGAAATGCTCGTCTATGCCATGAAAACAAAACAGTCCATTGACCTCGACAACGTCGCTAAGCTAAAAGCTCTTACGGATACATTCAACGACTCGTATTTCGAAGCGAAAAAATAAGGATTGTCACGTGATGGGATGGACAAACCATCGAGCAGAAGCAAATAGGAAGGCTCCCTGGGGATTCCTCACCACGCTCCCGCTTC